>Ga0067045_1027437_pt1 | contig 137652 bp, 143 predicted proteins | sample TerdegcTABiofilm_FD_59184 | JGI IMG/M metagenome (GOLD analysis project Ga0067045, IMG submission 59184) | Combined Assembly of (Gp0054472, Gp0054536) Wastewater bioreactor microbial communities from Singapore -Terephthalate degrading...
CCCCGTGGCAGGCGGATCCCGAATTCGTTCAGGCGCTTCTTCGCCCGCGGGTGGACGGGGTATAGCACTGCCCGACCGAACTCCTCCGAAATGAGGGCCAGCCCATCCAGTATGCCCCTGAGTCTCCCCGGGTCGTCGGCGTTCTCCTGCCTGTGGACCGTGGCTAGGAAGTACCGATCCAACCCGAATTCGGATCGGACGTCCCTGGCCCTGGCGAGATCCAAGTTCTGGAAAACCGCGTCGACGATCGTGTTACCAGTCACAGCTATCTTCTGGCTCGCGATCCCCTCCCTGATCAAGTTATTCTTTGAGGTCATGGTCGGCGCGAAGAGGTGGTCGGAGAGATGGTCAGCCACGATCCGGTTAACCTCCTCCGGCATCGACATGTCCCCGCTCCTGAGTCCGGCTTCGACGTGCCCCACGTCTATCCCCATTTTGGACGCGGCGAGGGCGCCCGCCAGGACCGTGTTGGTGTCACCCTCGACCAGAACGCAGTCCGGCCGCTCGTCCGCGAGAACCCTCTCGATGCCCATCAGCATCTTCGCAGTCTCCTCCGCGTGTGTCCCCGAACCCACGCCCAGGTTGTACTTCGGCTTTTTCAGCCTGAGGACCTCGAAGAATACGCCGTCCATGTTGTGGGAGTAGTGCTGCCCGGTGTGCAGTACGAACTGGTCAATCCCTCGCCTTTCCAGCTCCCTTATGACTGGCGACATCTTTATGATCTCGGGCCTGGTTCCGAGTACGACCGCGACCTTCAAGGGCCATTCCCTCTCGAAAGTAGAGGGGCGGATGGGGTTTTAACCCTATCGCGCCAATTGGGCGTGGAGGGAGGGCGTTTACCTGCTCCTGCCCACCGGGAACTTCACGACCTCCGGTTGTTTATTCATCTCCCTCAGCATGATCTCGGTGAGGTCGCTCATTGACCTTACGAGCTTTGAGGGCGGGCACGGGTAGAGGACGGTCACGTTTATCCAGCTAGCCTCAGGGGTGAAGACGACCCTCGGCCCCGCCTCGATCACGTCCTTGAACATCGGGGCGCAGCCTCCCGATTCGCACGCATCCCTCATTTTATCCACGTCAGGGCGTATGTACTCGCTGACGCACCTAACCAGCAACTCCTTGACGGCTCCGAGGTCGCTCTCGTATGCGAGGTTGAATGTCACCGCGCCTACCCTCACGGGCGAGAGTCGGCTGCCGTAGACCGCGACTATCTCTGAGAGGACTGTGGAGTTGGGGATTGTTAGCATCCTCCCGGTCACCGACCAGAAAGAGGACTCGTCGCCTATCTCGATCAGCGTAGTCATGATGTATCCGATGTCGGTGACAATGCCCCTGACGTCCCCGATCTTCACGCTGTCACCGATCATGTACGTCCTCCTGACGTTGATGTAGACCCAGGCGAAGAAGTTTGAAATGACCGGGGCGAGGGAGTAAGAGAGGACGAGGCCTATCACGCCGAAGGACGTCACGAAGATGATGAGTTCTTTGAAGATGAAGGAGATTATCGCGGCTATCGCCAGCAGGATGAAGACGGCCTTGACAAGCCTCCCTACGGAGACCCTAGAGTGGAGGTCGTCAATCTTGGAGACCAGGAGGACGTAGACGAGCTCCGAGAGTATGAGCGCGACAAGCAGGATCAGCACGGACAGGATCGTCTCGATTACGTACTGGCTGTATGGGACGGACTCAAGGTCCGGGAGGAAGATCAGGTAAAAGACCGATACGAGGCTCGCGACTGATATGTACGTCAGAAGGGTGCGCTTTGAGGGCTTCTCTCCGGTTACGAGCATCTTGCGCCTCCTCATCCTCAGCACTACCGCCAGAAACCTCGCGAGTCTTATGAACCTCAGAGACCGCAGCCCAGCGCTCATTATTGCCATTGTCTCGAAGAACGCAAAGGCGTACGCGGGAACGACCGCCAGGAGGTCTATCCAGTGCCACTTCAGGTACCTTAGTTTGTCCTTTTCGGAATGCAGTTCTGACGCAAAGCCAATCCCGAAGATGAGGCATATCAGAAGATCTGCGGAATAGACGAGCTGCCTCCACGCCGGCTCAAGCGGGACGGTGAAGTCGACCAGCAGAAGCAGGATCGAGAGGACCGCGAGGACGGCCATCAGCAGCTCGGAGAGGTACCCGGACCGCACCGCGATCACTTCACGAAAACGTATGCGACAGGATCTTGCTTTTTAAGTTTCCCATGCCGATCCGTAAGGTGAATTTAGATCAATAGTCACGCCTGCTGCACATGCGGGGAGCCGCTGACCAAAGGCGGACGGGAACCGAGGGTTCAGCGCGAGGCCTCCCAATAGAGTTAAGAGGTTTGAGTTGGAATACCGTTTTTAACGGTCTGGCCTATGAATGCGATCGTCGCCCGGAACCTGACCAAGAGGTTCAACTCCTTCACCGCAGTCGACGGGCTGAGCCTCGAGATCCAGGAGGGGGAAGTCTTCGGGCTGCTCGGCCCCAACGGCGCGGGTAAGACCACCACCATAAGGATGCTCGCCTGCATAATAGCCCCGACCTCGGGCGCCGCCCAGGTCCTCGGCAAGGACGTAAGGGAGGACCCGGCAGCGGTCCGGGCGGTTGTCGGCGTACAGACCGAGAGCCCCAGCCTCTACGAGCGCCTGACCGCGTTGGAGAACCTGGAGTTCTTCGCCAAGGCGTACGGCATAAGGGATCCGGCAAGGATCCGGTCCAGGACGAGGGAGCTGCTCGAGTTCTTTGACCTTTGGGAGAGGAGGGGGGAGCGGGTGGGGGTCTTCTCCAAGGGGATGAAGCAGAAGCTGGCGATTGCGCGGGCGATCATACACGACCCCCCGGTGCTATTCCTCGACGAGCCGACTTCAGGACTGGACCCGGAGTCGTCGAAGCTCATCAGGGATCTCATACTCAAGCTGAGCAGGATGGAGAGGAGGACTATCCTGATATCGACGCACCGTCTCGAGGACGCGGAGAGGATCTGCAACAGGGTAGGCATTATCTTGAGGGGAGGGCTCAAGGTCGCGGGCACGCCGGAGGAGCTCAGGAACAGTGTCGCAGGGACGGCCAAGGTGGAGATCAGGATTCTGGGGAGCGCCTCCAAGTACCTCAGTTCGCTAGAGGGGGTGCAGGGCGTCTCCGGGGTCGAGGCGAGGGGGAGTGATCTTGTAGTCAGCACCGGTGATCCCGTACTGACCACCCCGGAAATAGTCAGGAGGGTGGTCGAGGGGGGCGGTCAGATCCTCTCCGTGAAGCCGTTCCTGCCTTCGCTCGAGGAGACCTACCTGAGGATTGTGGAGGGGATGCGGGGTTGAAGCTCGGGAACGCGATGCTCGTCTTCTTGAAGGACTGGAAGGAGATCAGGAGGAACTACCAGGTGCTGGCGCCGATCATATTTGTGCCGCTGGTCTTCACGACAGTCCTCCCGCTGATACTCGTCCTCGTCCCATCATTGGTCGGGGTCCCGGGGACGGCTTTCCAGCTCATCGGACCGATGTTCGAGAACCTCCCCCCGGAGGTGAAGGCGGCGGTGGCGGGCATGGGTGCGGAGGAGGCGATGGTCTATGTATTCGCGCTCTACTTCTTCGCCCCGTTCTTCCTCATAATACCGATAATGGCCTCCAGCGTACTCGCCTCAGACAGCTTCGCGGGGGAGAAGGACAGGAAGACGCTCGAGGCACTCCTCGCGACGCCACTAAGAGACGGGGAGCTACTGCTGGGCAAGATGCTCGTCTCGTTCATCCCGTCAATCCTCGTGACCTTCGCCTCCTTTGGGGTCTACTGCCTAGTGGTTGACCTGGCGTCGGTCCTCCACTTCGGGGGCGAGGTCCTACTCCCCAACGCGCTGTGGCTGCTCTTCATATTCGGGGTCACCCCGCTTGTGGCTCTGGCGGGCATAGGGGTCACGGTGATAATATCGCTCCGCGTCAAGGGCTACAGGGAGGCGCAACAGATGAGCGCGATCCTAATCGCACCAGTCTTGGCGCTTGTCTTCGCAGAGGTGGGCGGTGCCATCATCTTCGGACCGCTCATGATACTCATGATGATAGGGATTTTCGCGCTGGTGAATGCTATAGTCCTTGTCTTGGGGATCAGGCACTTCCACAGGGAGGAGCTGCTCACCAGGGGCGGCTGATCAGGTGTCCTCAAAAGGTTCCTCTCTTCGTATGAGTTATCATTGAGCCTGAAATGTCCGGAAGTTGCTAATTTCAGATAAGTATAAAGATAATAAGATAAATTGTTATTTTGTGGTGTAAGGTTTTGAAATTTTTAAAGGAGGCTGTCTTCGCCGTCCTATTGACTGCGCTTATCCTGTGCACCCCACCCTCAGTCATGTCGGCGGGGCTGACGGTCACTGTAGACTCAGACACTACCCTCTACTCAGTGGGGGAGACGGTCTCCATAAACGTATCAGGGCCTCCCTCGGCAGTCTCGGTCACGGTCACGGGGCCGCCAGGGCTGGTCTTCAGGAATGACTCGCTCGTGATCGGTCCCTCTGGGACGCTGGTAGTCAACGTCTCAACGGTTGGGCTCCCCACCGGGGCTTACACCATTACCGCGAACGGCACGGCGGGGATTGCTCAGGAAGCGTTCAGGCTGGTCCAACCGTTCGGAGAGGTATCATGCTATGCCGTATCAAAGACCGGAGGGCCGCTTTCATCGCAGGTCCCTCTCTACTACTACTTCAACGGCTCCGCGATGAGCCTGGTCGTGAACGTCTCTGCGCCGAACGACCACGTGACCGCCGAGATCGATCTTGGATGGCTCGGGTACGAAACGCTGTACCTCTCGCCTTCCCGGAACGGGACTTGGGCGAACGGGACAAACCCCGACGGCTCGGGCTGGTACGCATTTCTAGTCAACCTAACAGTGCCAGCCAGTTTCCTCTCGAAGGGCATTTTTGGGACGGACATTAGGATCGAGGTCCCTGCTGGCCCGACGGTTCTTTTGAACTCGGCGTCCTTTACCGCAGTCCTCAACTTCCAGCCGGCGGACTTTGACTCCAGGCTCGGAGGGGTGACCACGGACTGGAGGGGGGTAACTGACTTCACGAATGCATCAGGGATCGCGTTCGAGTTCTTCAACGGGAGCGAACCGGTGGCGAGGATATCCTATGCAGTCGGCCTGAACCTCTGCGATCCGGTCACGGCGAACTCGCTTCTGAGTTTGGGCGAGTACCTCCACATCGGCGCGGGGGCTGTAGGGGTCAATGTCTCGGCCCTCCCGGCGCTGGATGCCAAGGCAACAGTAAGCATGTATGGGCTAAGCTTCCAGAACCAGCCTGGGGTCCTCTTCGACGGGAGCCCGGCGGTCAGAACAGGCCAGGACTCAGGGGGGCCGGTCAGGTCTCTGCGTTGGAACGCCACCTCAGGCAGCCTCGTTCTGGAGGTCGACAGGATGGGGGAGTACATCGCGGACGGGAACCCTCCTTACCTGGCGTATTCAGAGCCCCAGGAGAACGCATACACGGGAGATCCGTTTCCGGCTGTAAGGATTCTAGTGAGAGACTCAACCTTGGAGATCTCGCAATCGGGGGTCGTCCTTATGGTCGACGGCGCGGAGATCAGCAGGGTTCTCAGAACTGCACCACCGAGGGGGCTGTGGGTGAACGCGACGCCGGGTAGACTCACCGACGGGTGGCACACGTTAACGCTGACGGTCAGCGATGTGGTGGGCAACACGGCCGTGATCGCGATCAAGGTCGCCGTCGACACGACGCCGCCGGAGATCGCTGGATATCTGCCATTGAATGGTTCATATGTAGGCGACCCCAGACCCAAGGTGTCAGCCAACTTCACAGACTCGCTCTCTGGGGTTTCTCACGCGACCCTGACTATCAATTCATGGAACGCGACGGCGAGTGCCGGCGAGAGGATGGACTTCACGCCCGAATTCAATTTCACAGAGGGCGCCTACAACGCCACGATCGAGGTCTTCGACAAGGTCGGCAACGCATATGCATTTACGTGGGCATTCACGGTAGACTTAACGCCTCCCGTAATAGCGTACTTCCACCCGGAGAGGTCTATGATAGTGCCATACAACGACTCGGTCTACGCAGGCTACCAAGACAACTACGGCATTGACCTGAGTAGGATCAGCCTCGTAATAGACGGGGAGGAGGTCGTGGGGTTCGCGAATCTGACCGGTAGCGCCCTGCTCTACTACCCCTCTCCGCCGCTCTCGAAGGGCATGCACCAAGCAGAGCTCAGGGTATATGACCTCGCGGGGAACAATGCCACGGAGGCATGGGTATTCAGGGTGGACGACATACCCCCCATCGTCACCGAGACAAAGCCTGCTAACGGGAGTGCGATCACCGAGAGGACGCTGACAATAAGCGCGACCCTCTTCGACAACCTGGAGGTGAAGCCAGAATCGGTGAGGCTGAAAGTGGACGGCGTGGACAGGACCTCGCAGGCGACGATAACCAAGACGAGTGCCAGTTTGCAGGTAATACTTGACCTGGGGGTCCACACGGTTGAGGTAACCCTCTCTGACACCTCGGACAACACAAACACGGTACAGTGGAGCTTCACGATCAAGGAGCCTGAGCCCCTCCCGCCCGAGATGATCAGGGACATAATCATAATGGCGGTTCTGGTCATCGCGGTCGTGGCGGTGCTGCTGCTGGTCTTCCTAATGGGGAACAAGAGGAAGCAGAGGTATTAGGCGATCGGACCGTCGCCCCGCCCTACCAGCGGGCACAGAACGAAGAGCTCAGTATGACTCGCGGTGGTATTTTCCGACGGTCCTCTTGCCCCTGACGAGCAGAAGGTCTCCTCTTAGCCAGCCATTCAGCACGCGGATTATCCCGTACTTCTCGAGCCGCCTCGCAGATGCCCTGACCGTCGTCTTCCTCGTGTAGACGACCCTCCCCAGCCGCTTCAGGCGGAAGCCGAGCTCGACGTCGTCGCAGAGGGGGTAGTCGGTGTACCCACCCGCCTCGAAGAACTTTTCCCTCAGAACGGCTGTGTTGGTCCCGCGCGTGCCCACGACCCCCATCCTGTAGGTCACGTCCGAGAAGAGGTTGATGAAGAAGTAGAGCAGCCTGTACTTGAACTTGTTCTCGAAGGGCTCGTCGGGTCCGCAGACCGCGACCACCCCGGCGGTGAAGCTGGCCAGTATGTTCTCGAGCCATTCCGGTTCCGGGACGACGTCGGCGTCGGTGTGGACCAGTATCCTCCCCCGGGCGACCCTCGCACCGTCGTTCCTCGCCCCGCCGACGCCCTTCCCGGTCTGGCGGATCACCAGATCGGCGTACCTCGACGCGATCCCGACCGTCCTGTCCGTGCTGCCCCCGTCCACCACAATGATCTCGTACTCCGACCTGGGGAGGGTCTGCCTCGAGAGGTGCATCAGGGTCCGCGCGATGACCTTCTCCTCGTTGTAGGTGGGAACGATCACAGAGATCTGCACCAAATGGACCACTCAGGGGTTGCTCTTTCTTTCTTACGGCTTAATATTTCTGTTTTTATTTGAAGGGGATGCCAAATCCCTGTTCGTTGCAGCCCTGGCGGTCGAGATCAGCTCGGTGAGGGCTGCGAGGGCCTTCCCGACGCCGTCCATCGATATCAGCACGATCGTCTCGGTGAAGCAGCTCACGGTCTCTTCGATGTTCAGACCTATCCTAGAGAGAGCCCTGTAGAAGACGGAGATGCACCCGGGCGTGTCGATTATTTCCTCCGGGCTCTGGATCACCAACGCAGCCAGGTTCTCCTTCCTGTCCAGGACCTCCCCCGGATCGAACGAAGCCGCTGCCCTCGTGACCATCCTCTGGTCCATAATGATCGTTATCGAGGAGGATCCGATGAGTATCTGGAGGAACTCGCTCCAGAAGTTGTCGATGAGGGACTGCAGTGCCTTGAGGGTCTCACCGGTCTTCTCGACCGAGAGCTTCGCGACGTCGGTCCTGACGCTGAGGACGCTGCCGGCCACCACCTCGTTGATGTCCGCCCCCTTGTCCGGCAACTCGAGCTTGATCCTGCGGACAGAGGTGGCTATGCCGGAGAGCTTCACCTTCTTGCCGACTGCCTCGGATACCTTCGGGCGCAGCATCCTTGCGACCGAGCTGTAGTTGGCGTATCCCCTCCTCAGTGCGTCCTGTAGCGGGGGATCCTGTTCGACGAGGTTCTGGACGACCCTCGATATCGATTTGACCATTTTTAGTCACTTTTGTTGTATTCATTAATAAAATGACCAAAAACAATATAAATTTTAGCCTCTCACTCACTTAAGGGTGCTGATTTTGATAAACAGGGCTAAGGGAGTGCTGGTCCTGGAGGACGGGACCGTCTTCTACGGCAGGTCTTTTGGGGCCAACAGGAGGGTTCTTGGAGAGGTCGTCTTCTCCACGTCGATGGTAGGATACCCGGAGTCCCTGACGGACCCGTCCTACAACGGGCAGATCCTGACGCTCACTTACCCGATAGTCGGTAACTACGGGGTTCCGGCATGCGGGGCCGGGCAGATCCCAGATTGTTTCGAGTCGGATGGGATAAAGGCAGAGGGGCTGATAATCCACGACCTCTGCGACGAGCCGAGCCACTGGACGAGCGGGAGGACCCTCGACGAGTGGTTAAGGGGCGAGGGGATCCCCGGGATCTACGGCATAGACACCAGAAAGCTCACAAAGAGGCTGAGGGAACGTGGCGTAATGAAGGGGGCGATCCAGACCCTTGCGGAGGGCGAGGAGCCAGACATCGAGGGGATCTTCTCCGACCTCGCAAAGTTCGACATCGAGACTAAGGATCTGGTCGGGGAGGTTTCGACGAAGAGGACTCTGGTGTACGAGGGCCCGGGACCGACCGTAGTCCTCATCGACTGCGGTGTGAAGATGAACATCGTGAGGAACCTGCTCAGGAGGGGCATAAGGCTGGTCAGGGTTCCATTCAACACGGGCTTCGAGGAGGTACTCAGCCACGACCCCTCGGGGGTCTTCCTGAGCAACGGACCGGGGAACCCCAAGGTCTGCGCCGAGACGATCAGGTGCGCTAGGAGGCTCCTCGAGACCGACGTGCCGGTGATGGGGATCTGCCTCGGGAACCAGATACTCGCGCTCGCCTCCGGCGGGGACACGTACAAGCTGAAATACGGGCACAGGGCGCAGAACCAGCCCGTGATAGAGCTCGGGTCCGGGAGGGGGTACATCACCACGCAGAACCACGGCTACGCCGTCGACGAGGAGTCACTCGCCAATACGCCCTTCAAGTCCTGCTTCGTGAATGCGAACGACAGGACCGTCGAGGGGATATACCACCCGGAGAAGGAGGTCTTTGCCGTGCAGTGGCACCCCGAGGCGGCTCCCGGACCGTACGACACGGAGTTCCTGTTTGACAGGTTCATAGAGGCTGTGAGGGGGTACAGGAGTGCCTAAGTTTCCGTGGCTCAAGAAGGTCCTGATACTGGGCAGCGGGGCCATCAAGATCGGGGAGGCCGCAGAGTTCGACTACTCGGGGAGCCAGTGCATCAAGGCACTCCGCGAGGAGGGGATAGAGACAGTCCTGGTCAACCCCAACATAGCGACCATACAGACGGACCCAAGACTCTCGGGCAAGGTATACCTCCTCCCCGTGACGCCGAAGTATGTGCAGATGGTCATTGAGAGGGAGAGACCGGACGGGATAATGCTCGGCTTCGGCGGGCAGACGGCCCTCAACTGCGGCGTCCAGCTCGCAAAGAAGGGCGTCTTGGAGAAGTATGGCGTCAAAGTCTTGGGCACTTCGATCGAGTCGATAGAGACGACGAGCGACAGGGAGAGATTCAAGCAGACGATGCTCGGGGCCGGCGTGAAGGTCCCAAGGAGCGGCTCGGCGAATTCCATATCCGGCGCGATAGCGCTCGCCAGGGAGATAGGCTACCCAGTGATAGTCAGGGTCGCATACACACTGGGGGGGAAGGGCTCGGGCGTCGCGTACGACGAGAAGGACCTCGTCGAGATAGCCGAGCGCGGCCTGGCGCAGAGCATGATCAAGCAGATCCTGGTCGAGGAGTACCTCAAGAACTGGAAGGAGGTCGAGTACGAGGTGGTCAGGGACTATGCAGACAACTGCATCACCGTCTGCAACATGGAGAACCTTGACCCGCTCGGCGTTCACACGGGGGACTCGATAGTCGTCGCCCCGTCACAGACGCTTACCAACTACGACTATCACATGCTCAGGACTGCCTCGATCAAGGCAATACGGGCGCTGGGCATAATAGGCGAGTGCAACATCCAGTGGGCGCTCGACCCGAAGAGCAACGACTTCAGGGTGATAGAGGTCAACTCGAGGCTCTCGAGGAGCTCCGCGCTCGCAAGCAAGGCGACAGGCTACCCTCTCGCATACATCGCAGCGAAGCTCGCGATAGGCTACAACCTGCCCGAGCTGATGAACAAGGTCACAGGGGTCACCACGGCCTGCTTCGAGCCGGCGCTCGACTATGTGATAGTGAAGTACCCCAGATGGGACTTCCAGAAGTTCAAGAACGTCGACCCGCACCTCGGTCCGCAGATGAAGTCTGTGGGGGAGGTGATGGCGATAGGCAGGTGCTTCGAGGAGGCGCTGCAGAAGGCGATCAGGATGCTGGACATCGGCAAGAACGGCCTGGTCTGCAACCCGAGCGAACCGGAGGGGGACCTCCAGCGGGAGCTGTCGCACCCCACGGACAAGAGGCTCTTCTTCGTAGTCAAGGCGCTTAGGGACGGGGTCCCAATAGAGGAGGTCTACAGGCTCTCGGGAATAGACCCGTGGTTCCTGAGCAAGATCAAGGGGATCATAGACATGGAGGCCGAGCTCCGCAAGGCGAAGCTGGAGTCCGGATATGCCGAGCTCGTCAGGGAGGCGAAGAGGCTAGGGTTTTCCGACGTGCAGATCGCGATCTGCACCGGCACGACCGAGGATGAGGTGAGGGCTTTCAGGAGGGCGAACGGCATTGCCCCGGTCGTCAAGCAGATCGACACGATGGCCGCGGAGTGGCCAGCCAAGACGAACTACCTGTACGTAACTTACGGGGGGGATGAGGACGACATCGACTTCGGGGCCAGGAAGAAGGCGATGGTCCTGGGCGCGGGGGTCTTCAGGATCGGGACGAGCGTCGAGTTCGACTGGTGCGGCGTCAACACCGCGTGGGGGCTGAAGAAGGAGGGCATAGAAGAGACGATAATTATAAACAACAACCCCGAGACGGTCTCCACTGACTACGACGTGCCGGACAAGCTCTACTTCGAGGAGCTCACCTACGAGAGGGTCATGGACATCAATGAAAAGGAGGGGGTCTACGGCGTCGTGCTGAGCGTCGGGGGCCAGACGCCAAACAACCTCGCCCTCAGGCTGTCCAGGGCCGGGATGAGGCTGCTCGGTAGCTCGGCGGAGAGCATCGACATGGCAGAGGACAGGTCGAAGTTCAGCGACCTACTGGGCAGGCTCGGCATTCCTCAGCCCAGGTGGAAGGCGCTGACCAGCATGGAGGAGGCGAAGGAATTCGCCAGGGAGATCGGCTTCCCGGTCATTGTCAGGCCCAGCTACGTCCTATCCGGGGCCGGGATGCGGGTGATATACAGCGAGGAGGGGCTCGACGAGCTCCGGAATGCGATTGCCCTCTCCAAAGAGCACCCGATGGTTATGTCCAAGTTCGTGCAGGCGGCGAGGGAGGTCGACGTCGACGGGGTCTCTGACGGGGAGGACGTCTACATAGGGGGGGTACTTGAGCACCTCGAGTCGGCCGGGATACACAGCGGGGACGCGATAATGTGCATCCCCCCGAGGTCGCTCAGCGAGGAGGTGATCAGGAAGGTAAGGGACTACACCGAGAAGATCGCAAGGGGACTCAGGATAGTTGGCCCATTCAACGTCCAGTACATCGTCAAGGAGGAAGAGGTCTACGTGATAGAGTGCAACCTGAGGGCCTCGAGGACCTTCCCGTTCGTCAGCAAGACGATAGGCGTAAACCTGATGGACCTTGCCTGTGCGGTCATGATGGGTAGGAAGATCCGGGACCTCAGGATACCCTCTCCGGGGGAGCTGCCCCACTTCGGGGTGAAGGTCCCCGTCTTCAGCTTCATGAGGCTTACCGGCGCGGACCTCCTCCTCGGCGTGGAGATGCTCAGCACGGGCGAGGTGGCGTGCATCGGGGAGAACTTCACCGATGCACTGATGAAGTCGCTCGAGGCTGCCGAGATGAGGATCCCGGATCCGGGGTCTTCGGTGCTGGTAACGGTCGGGAATGGAGGAAAGAAGACGGTCATCATCCCGTTCATATGGGCGCTCAAGAAGGACGGGTTCAAGATATACGCGACTGAGAAGACGTCGAAGGCGCTAGAGGAGGCCAACCTGAAGGACGTCGTCACCCTCAACAAGATAAGGGAGGCGGAGAGGAAGCCGAACATCTCGGACGAGATTGCCTCGGGGAACATCGACCTCGTGATCAACATACCGGTAGAGGAGTCGAAGGAAGAGATGGAGGACGAGTACCTCATCAGGAGGATGGCAGTCGAGTTCAACGTCCCGGTGATGACGACGCTCGAGCTCGTTGCGGCGCTGGTCGCGGTGATAAAGTACAGGCACACCAATCCGCTGACAATAAAGTCCCTCAACGAGTACATGGAAGCGCTCCCCTGGAGCAGATGGTAGGGGGGCCGACCCCGACTTTTTTTAACCAGCGACGCGCAGGGTGCAACGCAAGGTGTTTTATACTTGGACGGATAATCCTTCCATGTCACTTAGCCGGGAGTTGGAAGTATGCGGCAACAGTCCGAGAGGATCGATGCAGCGGCGCTCTTTTCTGGAAAAGACTCGATCTTCGCGGTCCTGAACGCCGAGAGGGCGGGACTCCGCGTGAAGGAGCTGATCTCCATGATCACGACATTCGGGCAGCCCTCGCCGCACATGGAGAACATCGGGGCGCTGATCAAGGCCGCCGAGAGGATGCGGAAGGAGCTGACGGTCGTCGACCTCCACGAGGGCGAGGAAAAGCTGGTGAGCGCTCTAAAGGATTCTGGTGCAGAAGCCCTGGTCGCCGGAGATGTCTTCGTGGAGGATCATGTGAGGTGGCTTGAAGGCGTCTGTTCTAGGGCGGGAATGGTGCTGGTAGAACCGCTATACAGGAGGAGCACCGGGAGCCTCCTCCGGGAGATTCTCGGCGAGGGGTTCGTCGTCATGATAATAGGCGTAGACACGAGCCTTATCAGCGAAAGGTGGCTGGGGTTCACCCTCTCCAGAGAGAGCCTCGGGGACTTCATCGCAGGGATCGGGAATGCAGACCCCCTCGGCGAAAACGGGGAGTACCACACGCTGGTCCTCGACTGCCCGCTCTACTCAAGGCCGCTTGAGGTCCGCTCATCCGCAGAGATCCGGTCGGGGAGCCTGAAGTACCTGAAGGTCGAGGTCTCCTGATCGGGTAGGCAGGCAAAAGGCAGGGAGGAAGGACCTTTCGAGACAGATTCCCGTCCCAACCAACATGGCAAAGCTGCAAGCAAGACCGCCCTCCGTTGGTGATCGAGTGCAGGTCTTTTTGGGCGGGAATACAACCACAATAGTAGGAGCGCGGATGGGGGCAACGGCCCGCCGTTCTCGGCAGCCACAAAGAGGGGGACCTTATCGGTGTGCCAACCATCGGCAAGTCCAGCAATCCTATTGAAATTCTCCGGAGCCGGCGGGAGGTCAAGGGGAATTGTCCAAAAAGTTTAATATGCTTGACCGCTAGGATAACCTTACAAAACGGTGGTTAAAGTGAGCCAATTCCAATATCTATAACGCGACTGGTCCCTCCTTGTTTTGACCAGTCGGTGCTCTCGGGCTCCGAGAGACTGAGTACAATTTCTCGCAAAGACGAAGGAAAGAAGAAGGGCTCGGAAGACTCGCATGCCTTCAAGCGCTGCGTCGAGACTGAACCAGCCAGCCCTAGCCTGGAGGTGCCTCCCAGATGAGCGGCACCATAGAGCTGGCAGACCTGAAGCACGCTACTGATGTCCAGAAGCTGAAGGAGAGGATAAGGCAGGTACAGCGCTCGCTCGTCGAGATGACCTCGGCGATGGGCGTGCACCTCGGCTCCTCTCTCTCGTGCCTCGAGGTCATAGCCACCCTCTACTTCCTGAAGATGCGGCATGCCCCACACAGACCGCAGTGGAGGGAGAGGGACAGGTTCATACTCAGCAAGGGGCACGCAGCGCCGGCTCTCTACGCTGTGCTGGCAGAGGCGGGCTACTTCCCTAAGGAGGAGCTGCGGACGCTCAAGCGCATCGGCTCCAGGCTCCAGGGCCACCCCGATCTCAGGGCCCCGGGAGTTGACGCCCCGTCGGGCTCGCTGGGCCAGGGGATCTCGATAGGGATCGGGATGGCGCTGGCGGCGAAGATGAGGGGGAGTAGGAGCAGGGTCTACGTGCTCGCAGGCGACGGCGAGTGCGACGAGGGGCAGGTCTGGGAGTCCCTCATGACAGCGGTGCACCTCAGGCTTGACAACCTAGTCCTGATAATAGACAGGAACGGTTGGCAGCTCGACGACAGGACTGAGGAGGTGAAGAGGAAGGTACCGCTCAGGAGCAAGCTCGAGAGCTTCGGGTGGGAGACCTACTCGGTCAACGGGCACGACGTCGAGAAGATAGTAGAGGTTCTGGACGCGGCGGAGAGGGCGGAGCAGCCCGTGGCGATAATCGCGCACACGAAGAAGGGGAAGGGGATCTCCTTCCTTGAGGACTCGAACAAGGGCCACAAGCTCAAGCTGAGCGAGGAGGAGTACCTCGCCGCGATCAAGGAGCTGGAGATGACGGCGAAGTGCGCGTAGCATTCGGGGAGGGGCTGCTCGAGCTCGGCGAAGAGCTGGAGGACCTTGTCGTGCTGACCGCGGACGTCGCCAAGCCCACCCAGGCGATCGGCTTCGGGGAGAGATTCCCCCACAGGTTCCTGAACGTCGGGATAGCCGAACAGGACATGGTCGACATCGCGGCCGGCCTGGCCCTCAGCGAGAAGGTGCCCGTCGCGGTTGCCTTCGCACCCTTCATGATGAGGGCATGGGAGCAGGTCAGGAGCACGATCGCGAGGTGCAGCCTGAACGTGAAGCTCGTGGGAACCCACTCCGGGCTATCTGCGTCGGACGAGGGGGCTTCGCACCAGTCGCTCGAGGACGTGGCATTGATGCGGGTGCTCCCAAACATGACAGTGGTCGTGCCCGGGGACAGGGAGGAGGTCAAGGAGGCCACGCGCGCAATCGTAGAGAGCAAGGGGCCTGCGTACATGAGGATAGGCAGGGACGAGGATGCCAGGTTCCTCGAAGAGGAGTTCAGGCTCGGGAGGGCGGTCGTCCTCAAGGATGGGAGCGATGTTGCAGTTTTCTCAAACGGCTACCTCACGTCCGAGGTGCTCGCGGCTGCAGAAGGCGCGCCCGTGGACGCGATGGTGGTCCATGTCCCGACCGTGAAGCCGCTGGACTCCAGCACCGTGCTCTCCGCGGCCAGGAAGACGGGGGCGGCGGTGTGCGTAGAGGAGCACAGCGTAATCGGCGGGATGGGGAGCGCAGTTTCCGAGCTGCTCTCGGAAGAGTACCCGATCCGCGTCAGGAGGATGGGCGTGGGCGACACTTTCGGGGAGTCAGGTACGTACAGGGAGCTTCTCGAGAAGCACCGCCTCACCGCGACCCACATAAGGGAGGCGATGGTCGAGGCGGCCAAGAGGAGGGAGACGAGATGATCATTGTTCTTGAGGAGGAATCGAAGCAGCTGGAGGAAGCGCTGAGGGGAAGGTTCCGGAAGGTGAGGCACGGGGAGAAGGTTGCATATGTCTCAACCCGGCAGGTTCCAACGGAGATCCTGGAGAGGCTGCACAACGCGAGGATCGTGGACACGGCGAGGCCGTACCAGCTGGCTAGCAGGAGCTTCTTGGAGGAGGGGACGACGGTCAGGATAGGGGATGCCGAGTTCGGAGGGAAGGAGATCCAGGTCTGCGCCGGTCCCTGTGCAGTCGAGAGCAGGCCCCAGCTGCTGGAGGCGGCCAGTGCAGTGAGGGGCGCGGGGGCTTCGGTCCTCCGTGGAGGGGCATTCAAGCCCAGAACCTCGCCGTACTCCTTCCAAGGGCTGGGAGAGGAGGGACTGAGGCTGTTGAGGGAGGTCTCGGACGAGGTCGGCATGCCATTCGTCACAGAGGCTACGACCCCAGAGCAGGTCCCGCTGGTCGCGGAGTACTCTGACGCCATACAGATCGGTGCTAGGAACATGCAGAACTTCGAGCTCCTCAAGGCGGCGGGGAGAACAGGGATGCCGGTGCTCCTGAAGAGGGGGGCGACTGCTACGATCGAGGAGTGGATACTCGCGGCCGAGTACGTGCTCCTCGAAGGGAACTGGAACGTGATCCTCTGCGAGAGGGGGATCAGGAGCTTCGACAGCTCTACGAGGAATGTCTTCGACGTCGCGGGGATGGCGCTGGCGAAGTTGCTGACCCACCTCCCGGTGATCGCAGACCCGAGCCACGCGACGGGCAGGAGGGACCTTATCGCTCCGGCGGCGAGGGCTGCTGTCGCAGCAGGGGCGGACGGTCTGATCGTCGAGGTCCACCCAAGGCCCGAAGAGGCCCTCAGCGACGGGCCCCAGTCCCTTGATCCGAGCGGGTTCAGGGAGATGATGTCCGAGGTCGCAACGGTCGCTAAGGCAACCGGAAGGGGATTGGGTTGAGGCAGATCACAGTCCGTGCAGGGGGTCTTGGCTACCCAGTCCTTATCGGGGCGGGTCTCCTGGGTGAGGTCGGGAGGAAACTCAGGGAGCTGGCAGGGGACGGGAGGGTCGTGATCATCACTGTCCCCCCTGTCAGGGAACTCTACCTCCAGAGGGTATCTGCCAGCCTGGAAGACGAAGGGATTGAGCCCCTTGTCATAAGCGTCCCGGACGGGGAGGGCGCCAAGACGCCAGAGACCTACCTAGATGTTGTGGGGAGGATGCTGGACTCTGGTGCGGGCAGGGACTCTCTAGTCGCCTCCCTCGGAGGTGGTTGCGCGGGCGACCTTGCCGGCTTCGTGGCCTCGACATACATGCGGGGGGTCGGGCTGGTCCACATGCCGACCACGCTCCTTGCACAGGTGGACAGCAGCATCGGCGGCAAGAGCGCGCTGAACCACCCGAGGGCCAAGAACCTCATAGGCAGCTTTCACCAGCCGAGGCTCGTCATCTCCGACACAAGTGTGCTTAGGACGCTGCCACAAAAAGAGGTGCGGTGCGGTCTCGCAGAGATGGTCAAGTACGGCGCGATACTCGACCGCGGATTGTTCGAGCTCCTCGAGGGAAAGGCCGGGGATGTGCTCGCGCTCGAAGAAGGGGTACTCGAGGAGGCGATACGCCGGTCGGTCGAGATCAAGGCTAGAGTTGTTTCGGCGGACGAGAAGGATTGGGGGGAGAGGATGCTCCTCAACTTCGGGCACACCGTGGGCCATGCGATAGAGGCGGCGACCGGTTACGACAGATACAGCCACGGAGAGGCGGTCGCAATAGGGATGCTAGCGGAGGCGAGGATCGCGGCGCAGCTAGGCATGATCGGAAGCGCCGATGTGGAGAGGATCGAGGCGCTCGTCTCGCGGCTCGGGCTACCGACGAGGATTAAGGGCGCGACAGTGGATGATCTGATCGGGCTCATGAAAGGAGACAAGAAGGTGCGCGGGGGAGAGGCGAGGTTCGCTCTCCCGTTCGCGATCGGCTCAGGGGCGGTGGTCGAGGTTAACGACAGGAAGTTGATAGCAGGGGCGCTCGAGGGGGTGCTCGGCAATTAGGGGCAGGGCTTTCAGGATATGCGCCTCCGTAACGGGCAATGACGAGGGCGAGATCGCGAGGGCAGCCCTTGCCGCAGAGGAGCTCGGCGCAGACCTGGTTGAGCTCAGGCTCGACTCGGTGGAAGGGCTCGACCGGGATAAGGTCAGATCGGTGTTCAGGATGACTGCAGGCGTCGGCTTGCCAAAGATCGCGACGGTGATGCCGAGCAGCCTATTCGGGGGGTTTGACGGCGGCCCCGAGGAGCGGAAGGGGCTGCTCCTCGAGGCGGGCAACTACGCCGACTATCTCGACGTGGGCGTCGAGATGCTTGAAGGCGCTGCACAGCCCTTGGAGATCTTCTCCCGCAGGACGAAGGTCGTGCTCTCATGGCACCCCAACCGCCCCCTCTCGCTTGAGGAGATCAAGGATTTCGTCAGATCCTGGCACGGGTGCGGCGTCTACAAGATAGCGATGCCGGCCAAGACCGTCGAGGACAATCTAGCGGCTTTGCGGGGGTGCCTCGCCCTGGAAGGGGTCAAGAGGGTCGTCTTCTGCTACGGCAACGAAGGCGTGCTGTCGAGGGTGCTCTCGCCTTTCTTTGGCGCGGAGTGGGTGTATTCGGCGCTGGGGAGGGGGCAGGAGACTGCGCCCGGGCAGGTCGACCTCGAGTCGCTCAAGTGGATCAGGGGGGCTTTGGTTTGACGACGAGCAGGACGAAGCTCTTCTGCCTGCTGGGGGACCCGGTCGAACACTCGATCAGCCCGCAGATCTTCACCAGGGCATTCGAGGTCTCCGGCATCGACGCGGCGTACCTGGCCTTCAGGGTCCCTAGCGGTTCGCTCGGCATGGCGGTCTCTGGCCTCAGGACGCTCGGCATGGCTGGATGCAACGTGACGGTCCCGCATAAGATAGCGGTCTTGGAACACTTGGACGTCCTGGAGGGGGCTGCACCGGAGATCGGTGCGGTGAACGTGGTCAAGGTCGAAAACGGTAGGGCTGTAGGCTACAACACGGACGGCGAGGGGGCGCTCAGGGCTCTGAGCGGAAGGAAGATCTCTGGGAAGAGCGTGGCGATAGTCGGATACGGAGGTGCTGCCAGGGCGGTCGCCTTCGCCATCGCATCCTCGCAGGACCCGTCGGAGATGATCATCTCCGGAAGGGACCCCGCAAGAGCAGAGTTGCTCGCCAAGCGGCTGGGATCCCTCTTCGGGGTCAAGAGCAGGTCGGTCGGCGTCGAAGGGCTCAGGGAGGCATCGCCGGATGTGCTCGTCAACGCCACCCCTCTCGGGATGGCGCCATGGGTTGAGGGGTCGCCCGTCGACGCGGATGTCCTGCGCCCCGGGATGGTGGTATTCGACCTTGTGTACAACCCTGCGGAAACCAGGCTGCTCAGGGAGGCGAAGGGGAGGGGATGCACCGCAGTCGGGGGGTTGGATATGCTCGTAGGACAGGCAGCCGCTGCTTTCGAGATCTGGACCGGCGATAAAGCCCCCTTCTTGGAGATGAGGAGGGCGGCTGAGAATGCCCTTAGGTCAGGGGGAGGGACTGGAATATGAAAGGGACTGGGACGGCCTACGGAGCTGCCACGATAGTCAATGCGATGCCATCCGGCTTCGGCGGGGCGATCGGGGTGTGGCTAAAGACGGTAGCGGAGGTGGAGATCACCGAAGATCCCGCTGTAGAGGCTGTGGCGGCAGATCAGGAGGTGGAGGACTGCTCTCTCATTGTGGAATCGTTCAAGGCGGTGACGGACAGGTACGGGCTGAGCTGCGGTGGGCGGATCACCGTGCGCAGCGAGATACCGCCCGCAAGGGGGATGAAGAGCTCGAGTGCAGCCTCCAACGCAGTCGTACTAGCCACGCTGGACGCCATTGGTGAGGAGTGCAGACCGATTGAGGTTGTCCAGATGGGCGTCCAGGCATCCAAAAAAGCAGGGGTGACGTTAACGGGAGCCTTCGACGACGCGTGCGCGAGCCTATTCGGCGGGGTCTTCCTCACTGACAACAACAGCATGAGTATCCTCAGGAGCTGGGACGCCGAGGAGCTGACCGCCATCTTTCTGGTTCCCGAGGAGAGGAGGTACTCGGGGAGAGTCGAAGCGGAGCGCCTAAGGGGATACGCGAGGGTATCGCTCATGGCCTTCAACGAAGCGATCGAGGGGAGGGTCTGGCAAGCGATGCTCATCAACGGGATGGCGATGGCACATATCTTCGGGTTCGACGTAGGGCCGATCGTGGAGGCGGTAAAGGAGGGGGCGGAATCGGCCGGCCTGTGCGGCAAGGGTCCGGCGATCTGTGCTGTCACTAGACCGGAGTACGAGGGAGGGATCCTCGACTGCTGGAGGGGCAGGGAAGGGAGAATAATAATGACCAAGATAAGGGGCAACCCGGCGAGGGGAGTGGACGAGGTTGGCAGGTAGCAGATACTTCGCGGTGGTGAGGGGGGGCGAGATCGACGGGACGGTAAAGGCACCCCCTTCAAAGAGTTTCACCCAGAGGGCGGTTGCGTGCGCATTGATAGCGGAGGGGGAGAGTGAGATAGTCGAACCATCGACCTCGGACGACGGTAAGGTAGCCGCAAAGATTGCCAAGAGCATGGGGGCGAAGGTCACCATGGGCGAGAGGGCTTGGCTCGTCGATCCCCCCTCCCGCCCCGAGGCTCCCGACGACGTGGTCGACTGCGGGGGATCTGCCACCTCGATGAGGCTTTTTACAGCGATCGCTGCGCTCGCGGACGGGGCAACCGTCCTGACGGGGGACAGATCCCTCAGGAGGCGCCCCATAGGCGAGCTCCTGGAGGCGATGATTGGGCTGGGAGCGAACTGCTTCTCGACCAGGGGCAACGGACGCCCGCCCGTGGTCGTTGAGGGCGGAGGCGTCAGGGGCGGCGCAGTCTCGATCCGTGGCGACATCACTTCGCAGTACATCTCAGCGCTGATACTGGCCTGCTCAAGGGCGGATTCTGAGACGTCGATACAAGTACTCAAAACCCTCGAGTCCGCCGACTACGTTAAGATGAGCCTTGACGTACTGAGGGAGTTTGGCGGAACCGCGTGTTCAGACTTCGCTGCGGGAAGGTTCCTGGTCCCGGGAAGGCAGACCCTCAAGGGGTGCAGGTATCACGTTGAGGGGGACTACTCCTCTGCTGCCTTCATAATCGCGGCTGGCGCGCTCGCAGGCAGGGCATCTGTAACCGGGCTCAACGCCAAGACATCCCAGGGAGACCGCAGGATAATTGAGATAATCGAGAGGATGGGCGGCAGGGTGACATTCGATGAGGGCGCGGCAACCTCAGTCAGGAAAGGGCTTAGGGGGGTTGAGATCGACTGCTCCGAGGTGCCGGACCTCGTGCCGGTGCTCGGGGTCTTGGCTACTCAGGCAGTAGGGGTCACTATCCTCAGGAGGGTCGGTAGGCTTAGGTTAAAGGAGAGCGACAGGGTAGAGGGAGTGGTGAACATGGTGAACAGGCTTGGAGGGCACGCACAGGCAGAGGGGCAGGATCTCGTAGTCAAGGGGCCGTCGGAGCTCAAGGGCACTGAGATCGACCCGAAAGGGGACCACAGGATAGCAATGGCTGCAGCAATTGCAGGGCTGGTCGCAGGCGGCGAGACGGTGATCCGGGAGGCCGAGTGTGTATCGAAGAGCTACCCCAGCTTCTTCTCGGATCTGAAGAGGCTTGGTGCGGAAGTTGAGGTGAAAAGAGGGTGAGTTTCGGGTTCGGCAGGGATTTCAGGATAACAGTCTTCGGGGAGTCGCATGGAGTATGCGTAGGCGCGGTCGTCGAGGGGTGTCCCGCGGGCCTCCCGTTGGGGGAGGGCGACGTGCAGCGCGAGCTCGACAGGCGCAGACCAGGGAGGAGGCTATCCAGCACAAGGGACGAAGGGGACAGAGTCAGGTTGATCAGCGGCATAATGGACGGCAGGACAAACGGAGGGCCGATAACGATGTTGGTGGAGAACAGGGACGTCGACTCGTCATGGTACGAGGAGAAAAGGTACGTCCCCAGACCTGGCCATTCGGACTTCCCGGCATATCTTAAGTACGGCGGGATGAACGACTACAGGGGAGGGGGGTTCTTCTCCGGGAGGATGACAGCCCCCATGGTCATGGGAGGGGCGGTGGCGAAGAGGCTGCTTTCCCTGTCTGGGGTCAAGATCATCGGGCATATTGTGCAGATCGGCGGCATCAGGCTACTGAGAGAGGTCAGCGAAGAGGAGATAGAGGCTGCAATTATGGGGGGCGCACTATGTGCGGATCCGGGCGTTTCGAGGGCGTTCGAGGGCGAGATCGAGAGGGCCGCTAATGAAGGCGACTCGGTCGGGGGCGTGGTCGAGTGCAGGGTCCTCAACCTACCGCCAGGGATAGGCGAACCCTTCTTCGACTCGGTTGAGAGCTTGATCGCACACGGAGTCTTCAGCATCCCAGGGGTCAAGGGGGTGGAGTTCGGTGCAGGTTTCGACCTCGCAGCAAAGAGGGGTTCAGAGTCGAACGATGGCTTCCTAGTTAAGGATGGGAGGGTGGCATCGGAGACAAACAGATCCGGCGGCGTGCTGGGCGGGCTGACAACCGGGATGCCGCTCCTCTTCAGGGTCGCCATGAAGCCAACCCCTTCAATAAGGAAGGCGCAGAGGACTGTTGACCTGAGGACAATGGAGGAAACATCGATGACGATAGGCGGGAGGCACGACCCCTGCATAGCAGTGAGGGCTGTGCCAGTCGTCGAGGCGATCGCCGCGGTCTGCTTGGCGGACCTGATGTTGAGGGATGGCAAGATACCAAGGAGGATTGGTGGTCAGAGTGGGAATTGAGGAGATCAGGAAGGAGATAGACAAGATAGACGAGGAGATAGTTAGGCTGCTGAACGAGAGGGTGGCGGCTTGCAAGAAGGCGGGTATAGCCAAGGGAGGGATCGAGATACTCGACCTTGATCGCGAGAGGAGGGTCCTGGAGAGGGTCGCGGCGAGGGCCGAGGAGGCCCCGTCGGAGGGGGTACGGGCGGTCTACCGGGAAGTCATCTCGATGTGCCGTAAGGTCCAGAGGCCCATCACGGTCGCCTTCCTCGGGCCCGAGGGGAGCTTCTCACACGAGGTCGCATCCAAGTACTTCGGGTCGTCTTCGAAGCTCATGCCCAGCAGGAGGATCAGGAACATATTCACGGAGGTTGACTTAGGAGGGGCGGATCTCGGCGTTGTCCCGTTCGAGAACTCTCTGGAAGGGGCAGTCAACGACACCCTGGATTGCCTAGTCGAGTATCCAGTCTCCATAGTCGGAGAGGCACTCTTCAGGATCAACCAGAACCTGATCGTCGATCCGGAGGTGACATCGCTCAGCCAGATCGAGAGGGTTTACTCTCACCCACAGGCGCTCGCACAGTGCGACGGGTACATCACAAAGCACCTCAACGACAAGGAGATAATCGTCACGGAGTCGACAGCGAGGGCGGCGGAGCACATCTTGAGGGACCGGAAGGGGGCAGCAATCGGCAGCAGGATGGCTGCAGAGCTCAACGAGCTCAAGATCTTCGAGGCCGGGATAGAGGACTCGCCGAACAACTACACGAGGTTCGTGGTGATAAAGAAGGGAGGGGCTGTGGAGGCTGGGAGGAAGACCTCGATGATACTCTCGATCGACCATGTGCCTGGGTCGCTGGCGGCTGTTCTGAATGCCTTCGCCAAACACGGGATCAACGTCACGATGATCCTGTCAAGACCCCTCCATCTGAGGCCATGGGAGTACCTCTTCTTCATCGACTTCGAAGGAAATCTGGGTGATGAAAGATGCGCGACAGCGATAGAGGACCTGAAGAGAAAGACGAAGTTCCTGAGAATACTGGGAAGCTACTCAGAGTTGCAGTGATAGGGACCGGAAAGATGGGCAGATGTCTTGCCACCCTACTCAAGGGCAGCGCCGAGGTAACTTTGTGCAGCCGGGATCCTAAGAAAGCAAGGGCGGTCGCAAGGAGGCTGGGTGTCTCGGGCGCGGGGATTCTCGAGATAGCCCTCAGTGACGTTGTCGTCGCCGCAATCCCCACCGAAACTCTGGTCAAATTTGCGGAGGAATGCTCGGCGATCATGCGCCCCGCTGCCACCTTCGTCGATGTTTCATCGGTCAAAATCGGGATCGTGGAAGAGGTTCTGAAGAGGCTACCAAAGGAGGCCGGTTATGCAAGCATACACCCGCTATTCACTTCACCGCTTGTGAAGGATAAGGACGTCGCATTCATTGCGGTCAGGGAGACTAAATCGGCCGGAGAATTCAGGGAGGCCCTCGCAGAGGGAGGGGCGAGGGTTTTCGAGACGACCCCTGAGGAGCATGATCGCGCAACAGCCGTGACGCAGGTGCTCCACCACTTCGCCCTGCTCGCAATGGAGAGGGTTCTAAGAAAGCACGCCAGGGAGGCCGAGATATTCAAGACGCATAGCCTTAGGAAGACGCTCGCTGTGATCCGGATGGTTGAGAGGAACCGAGACACGGTCATGGCGATACAGAAGCTAAACAGGTTCGGCAGCGGGTTAAGGGAGGAATTTATTAGGGAGGTCGAGGCTTTCAGCGCCGAGTTGTCGGCATAGATGCTCTGAATACGGAATCTCCTGAGCTTCAACACATTTCTTTTTTCTTATCTTTTACCTTTTGATGCAAGTGGCGCCTGAGGCACTAGAGGGCAAAGTAGAATTAGACGTGTGAATAATAGGTTTTGGTCGTGGTCAAATGGATGCTCTGCTGGGCTTCACGCTTTCGCTCATTATCGCGGCAGCTATAGGTGCGGTGCTTAAGCGCGTAAACATCTCGCCCATTGCAGGGTACATCACGGCAGGACTGCTGATAGGACCTGTATTCAAGGCGGTGGATCCAACCGCGGAGTACATAACAGTGGCGAGCAATATCGGGATAGCACTCATAGCCTTCGAGATCGGTCTAACCGCAAAACTCGGCTTCCTCAGGAGGCACGGTCACGAGATAGGCATGACCGCGCTTATCGAGTTTGTGGTGATCTCATTCCTTGTAGCGGCAATCGGGGTCTCGCTGGGGTTTCCAATAATCGTAAGCGTGATCTTGGGGTTGATGGCACTCAACACGAGCACAGCAATAGCCTTCAAGCTGGTTGAGACAGGCAAACGGCTTTCGGATAGATCCGCATTGCGGGTACTGAGCGTAGGTACGATTGAAGACATAATTGTGATGACTGGAATCTCACTCATACCAGCCTTCGCCCAGTTGGGGGAGCTGAATATCGAGAACGTATTCTACCAAATCTCTTTCGTGGTGATAACCGTTCTCGTTGCACTTGTAGTCAGCCTACAGGTCATCCCGAAGATTTTTTCGTTCGTTTCAAAGGGGAACGAAGAGGAGATCACCGTGTTGTTACTCCTGGCAACCGCAATCGGTTTCGGCTGGTTGGGCAACTATCTGGGGATCTCGTTCTCGCTCGGGGCGTTTATAGCAGGGCTCGTAATCTCGTCGGTGGACCTCCCCAAGGAAGTTATGGACAGGATGATCTCGCTGAGGGATCTCTTCGCGATACTCTTCTTCATATCAATTGGACTCGCAATGCCAGGAATCGAGAGCTTTGAGAACGTGGTATTTGCAATAGCAATTGCTGTTTTGGTGATAGGGCTGAAATTATTCTCTTTCACCTCGGCGGCCTGGCTCAGCGGGAGAGAGCTGGAGAAGGCGATCAGGCTGGGGTTCTACATGATTCCGATAAGCGAGTTCGCACTCATAGTGGCGAGCGAGGGCTACAAGTACGGCTTTATAGACAAAAGCTTTTTCATGGCATCTGCATTTGCCGTAATCATCTCGGTAATTTTGGCCTCAATATTAGTAAAGGATGACGAGCATTATGCAAACAGAGTCGCTTCAGCGGTACCGAAGAGGCTGAGGTACGGCGTTGAGGCTTTTGCAGCACGGATGACAGGATTCCTCATCGGCAAAATGATGAGGGAGGGGGAGGGGCGCAGGCTGCTCATCAGCATGTTCATCAAGATAGCAGTAATGGTGGTAATGACGTCTATAGGGGCTATCCTATTACAGATCCTTAATGAAATCCCTCTGGGCCAGGAGTTCGTCTTAGTAGCCCAGGTCGGGATTGCAGGGATGGTTGGGCTTATCGTGCTGACCGAGACAATCAGGCTCGGAAACGACCTCCGCGCTACTATAGAGGCGGTCCTGCGGGTCAAAGGTCTGGAAGCCAGCAGAGCTCTCAAAGTACTAAGGAATGCAGTCTATTTGTTGATACTGTCAACCATATCTTTAATATTAATACTCAGCGCAGCCGGAGTATTCAGAAGGGTTTTCCGAGAACTCGGAACCACCACGGTGAACATACTTTCCTTCGCGGTGATCTTATCACTAGTCCTAGCAGTCTTCTATTTCTCATACGGTAGGATAAGGAAGATGCTGGATTCGCTCGAGGGGATCGTGGGAAGGATCTAGGGGCTGTGCTCAGAGAGGGATCTCGTAGAAGAGCCTTCGGAACTGCTTCTTAGCCAGCGAGTAGAATAGGGCTGAGATGGCAAGCCCGAGAAGCAGCGATAGCACCAATCCAAGATAAATTGCCAAGGCTGAGTCCACAAAAAAGTATTGTAGCACGGGAGAGGCGGATATCAACACCGATACCCCGAAAACGAGGAACGCAAGAAGCATGCCTGTGCCCGTGATGTAGCTGCTCCGAGGCTTCTCACTGAGCTCGGGGTATTTGGAGCCGAAGTACAGGCCAACGCCGACAGAGATGCATGCGACTTCAAAGTTGAGGACCAGGAGGGTCGTGGCGGCATTGGACCCAAGACTGAAGGCGATCGAGAAGACCAGCCAGTAAACCAATGCCAAGATCAGCGAGAGAGAAATGGGCAGCAAAACTTTTGACTTGAAGTAAGATTCCGGGTCGATCGGGGAGGCAAAGATGTTCCAGATCGCCCTACCCTCTTGCCCCACGGACATTGCAGATAGAAAAAGCCCGAACATCCCGGTTCCCATCATTGAGATCATTCCGGAATATGCGTAAGCCTCGTATCGGTTCATTGATCCGCCCGATAGCAGAATTGGTATCATAATAATGAATGGTATAGCCCAGAACCTCACCATCTCCTTCCTCCTAGTCAACGAACGCAGGTCCTTTGACAGGAGCGCTAGCTCGACCTGGGTGAAGAGCTGCCTGCCAAACCCAGAGCCGGGGATAGAGGTTGATCCCCCTGACCCGGATCCCCCCAATTTTATAGTAACGGGCACTGGAACCCAGTACTTTGTCCTTACCATTACGCCAGCCGCCATGACCGCCCCACCGAACAGGACGGTGATCCCAGCGAAGAGGACGGCTCGGACGAAATTGCCCATAGAAGCCTCCACAACTACTATAGACGGCCAGAGAAGGGGCACAAACCAGAAGTCTTGAAACCTCGGCACCAGAGCCTCGAGGACCCTGAAAAGGATGCCTGGGTTGAATAAGAACTGCGAGAGGAGCAAAACGAGAACTATCAGCACCGCCCTCGAGAATATAGCGGTCCTCCCGCTCCTCTTCGAGAAGGACGAGGAGAGCCGGTTGACTGCAGCCTTTATTATCTCTGAAACGAAGCCTCCCAGAATTGCAGAGAATATCGATAGTGCCGATGAGAGTGCCCAGGCACCGAGGAGGCTGAACTTCAGCGCAAGGGCAAGTGAGACCCCGAGCAGTGCCGCGACGATATACCCGTAGGATACGACTGTCGAAAGCGAGGATGCCAAGACGTACTCCGCCGAGGATACCGGCATGAAGTTGATCATCTCACTCGAGGAGTACTGGGCATTTTCGCCTATGAGGAAGAATACCCCGTACAGGACAACGAAGGCTAGGGCAATAAGGGGGACCGAGTAAAGCAGCTGCAGCGATATAAATCCCAGAAACGGAGCCTCGGAGGCTGGAATGAAACTTAGAGGGTAGTAGACCAAGGCAGCGGAGGCGAAAAATGCCAAGACGGAGAGAAGCAGGATGCCTCTTGGCCTTGAGAGAATGCCTTTTGAACGCCTGCCCCTTACCCTTATCTGCGATAGGACAAGGATCTTGAGGACCGTAGCCACCCTGGACGGCCTCATCTGCCGAGCTCCTCCACCACCGAACGGACATCGTCGCCCCCAGTAAGCTTCAGGAACACCTCCTCGAGGCTGGATCCCTGTGCCCCAGCTACCGCACTGAGTTCGCCCACCGTGCCCTCTGACACGAGTGCTCCATTATAGAGTATGGCTATCCTCTTGCATATCGCTTGCGCGATCTCGAGTATGTGCGTACTGAAGACGGTGGTGACCCCCTCTTGACTTAGGAGGTTCAGGAGATCCTTCACTATCTTGGCGGATCTCGGGTCAAGGCCGTTCAAGGGTTCGTCCATAATCAAAAGCCTAGGCCTGTGGAGGAGAGCGCCGATTATAGCGACCTTCTGGCGCATGCCCTGGGAGTAGCCGCTGAGCATCTCGTCCTCCCTCCCTTCTAACTCGAAAGCCTTTAGGAAGTGACGCGTCCGGGCCTGCCCCTCACTTTTTTCGACCCCGTATAGATCGGAGACGAATTCAAGGTATTCCCTGGCGGTCAGGAACTCGTAGAGTCGCGGTGTCTCCGGAACGTACCCGATGGCGTGCCTGATTTCCATCGGTTTTTCGTATGGCCTTATGCCGAAGATCGAGACCTCGCCCCCGTCAGGCCTGATCAGCCCTACCATCATCTTCATCAACGTGCTCTTTCCCGATCCGTTGGGACCTAGCAGACCGAAAACCTGCCCCTCCTCTATCTCGAGGGAGAGGTTGTCGATCGCCATCAAGTTGCCAAATCTTTTTTTAAGATTTGAAGCACGGACTGCAACTGGCATAAAGCCTGTCCCCGTCTATTAGAAATTCAGTGAAGTGCTATAAAACATTTTTATTTAAAAAAAATCCAATTTTGAAAATTACCTCGGCATTATTTGTTACGGAAAGCCTCGTCTTGACTGCGCTAGCCTATCCTGCCCCACAGGCAGCAGAAATTTGTCGAATAAATAATTAATTTGCCTAGATTTGCTAGGTAAAGCAGAAAATATTTAAGAGGTTGAATTGCCATCAGGACATCTTCCTCAAGAGAGACTTCAATACTTCTCGGTGTTGCCGCTGAATTCTGTATAGTTCATCGAACTCCTCGTCGGATATCAGAGGAGAAAATGGTTCGGGATTCGCTGACGGACAATCCAGGCAGCATGGGAAATTGAAGAGATGAGAAGGGGGCAAGTTTGCTCCCTTGTTAAAGAGCGCGTAGTAAAGCAGGCTAAATAGCCTAATTTTTTATTTTTTATTGGCATTCTTCTTAATAGAATTTATTATCCCTTGATCATGCTGTGTTTGGTGCTCATTTAGGTCTGATCTCGAATACGCACCGGGAATCTCCTTTTGCCAGACACTCGGTCTCTTCAACCCAGAAAGACTTCCCGAAGACCGCACTGAAAACCCCAGCGATTATCCCCCTCACCAAAGACCCGTACGGTTGCCCGGTGACCTTTGCATCCCGGCACTCGAAAGAGTCGTAGATTGCGAGCTTCCCGCCCGAGTCGCCCAAGTGGATTATATCGACCTTACCAAAGCCCGCCCACTGGAAGCTTGCAGTGCTTATACGCCGATAGACCTCGACCGGGTCCTTGATCCCGACTGCTTCTGCGACTGCTCTGTGGAGGTTCCCAAATCCAATACCAGCCTCGAGTCCCTGGTAGTAGAGAAATGCATCTCCCCCTGTGCCGAACTGCTCCTTTATGCCCTTTATGAGGCGCCTGTACCCTCCCGCCCTCAGGATTATCGCCCGGTCTCCCCCAGCTGTCAAAGGATGGGAGAGGTTGTCTATCATCAAGCCTTCTGCGGCCGGCTCTATGATGTGAATGTCGCCGAGCATCCCAGTGGATTTGAGCTCCGAGATTACCTCATCAAAAGGAGTGTTGGATTCGGTAATGTCGAGGAATGTCAGGACGGGAATTGCATCGCCCAGTACGGATGGAGAGGATGAGAAGTAGACCGGAATTATTCTGTGCTTTGAGGCTATCTGGATTAAAGAGAACAGGGCTTCTTGATCTAACTTGAGCATGAAACGGAGGCCGATGAGTTTCCTCCCTGGCAAAATCAGCATCCTCGAAAGATCGAACTCATGACCCATGCTTTGTCATATTTCCAATTCTGGTTATAAGACTGCCTACTCCTGAAAGCACATGGATCCAATAATGTCGATTAGACTGATCAAGTCTTTAAGACGATATTTTGGCTGATCCTCCGTCGCTTGCGAATCAGGATTACCAAAAGGCACGACATCAGCACTAAACCGACGAGCGCAATCAGTTCTGGAGTGTAATGGGACGCAGGCACCTGCTCTGCAGATATATTTGCTGAATAGACCTCGAACTCGCAATATCCCTTGTATGCCTCCGTGAAGATCTCGATATGCTTTAGCTTCACGCGGTCGAGCCCGTAGTGCTCCATCATGTTTTGGATGTACGGATTCAAGTCTATCGAATAGTGCTTGTACTCCCCCGGCTGGAGGTTGTCCGCGAGTTTGAACTGGGCGACCGAGTCGTTTCTCCACTCAAAGTACCACGCCTGGTTCTTCTGAACGCTGTCCCCGAAGTAGCTGAAGAATTGGATCTCGGTCTGGTAGCACTTTTCCTGGTAGTCTGTCTTGTAACCGTCGAAGAAGAGCACAATCGCAACGTTGGTCGAGGAGTTTCCAGGGTCGTAGGGGATATATTGGATAAGTCTGAGGTCGATGTTCAGTATCATTCTCCAATTCGAATCATTCCTGATCTCTAACTCGTTGTCAAGCGGGGCATGCCGCAGCCCCCAGTAGTGTGGCATCAGTCCCCTTGAAAGCTTTGACAGGCCCCACGACCCAGAGGTATCGTTTATCCACATCACGAACTTGCCGTACGGTTCCGTGATGTAAGTAGAATTCCCTACGGCGTCCCCGTTAAATCCCCCCCATACCTCATAACAGACACCGCCCGGCTGAAGACTGAAGACTTCTAAAGAAGAATTTACGGCAGGAAAGATCATCACCCAAACAAGCATATAGATATGAGCCTGCTTTTTCATCGATTTCGACCCGCAATACAGTAAGATTTTGTTGGCGGGCCCGCTGGGATTCGAACCCAGGTCCTGTGGCTCCGAAGGAACTTTTTGGGAAAAAGTTCCATCAAAAACCATCATTTTTATGATTCCCTGCACGGTTGTACCGTACAGTTTAGCCCTATCTTGAAGCTCGCAGTAGAGGTCCTCCGGGAGCGTGAGCGACTTGAAGCCTTTGCGGGGCATAGACACACACGCGATAAAATAAGGCAGAATTGAATAATAGGCTTTCACTTTCGCCCAAGAGACTCCAGGAAAACACCATGCGGGAATTTTTTTATTGCCACGGCACGGTAAATATTGCGGGGTGTGTTGGCTTGCTTGACTATAGGCAGGGCATGATAGACGGCCTGGAGCTTGCCTTGGAAGCTTGTGAGGAATGCAATGCGCCTTCGAAAGTCAAGGAAAACATCAACTACTACCTCAGGCTGGTCAAGGAAGACAAATTCACAAAGATAAGGATGGATTTAGGGGCTTTCAAATAGCTTGTTGGCTTCGATAATCAAATTACTAATTTTTTTCCCTTTTTCAGTGAGTGAAAATATCCTTTTGTTCCCTTTAACATCCTCCTCTTCTTTTATTATGTTATGTTTGAGTAGAATGACGAGGCATCTGTAAATTGCTTCGCTACCCATCCCCAACTCTATCTTGAAGTCTGAAAGCTTAGCCGGTCCCTTGTTTAGCATCATTAGCATTTTCATTCCACTTTCGCCCAATTCTTCAATCAAACCATGCACCTGTTTACTCATATTAGGCAACCCCTCTTTTTGTGTTTTTGAATACTTGCCTGAATGAGGTAAGCAGAAAGAAATATATATCTATTTGCCTAAATTAGGAAAGCAGGTGTTTGGGTTGGCATTAATGGAAACCCAAAAAGGGCCGCAACCGTCACCCGCCAACGAGCGGCTCGAGTTTTTCAAGGCGGAGCGTCCCGTGAGGGAAGTCGTCTACGAAATGAGCGAATTCCTGCGCCAGGCCAAGGGCAGGATGCATTACGAAATCGTGAGGGAGCCTTTTGATGCCGGAGGGCTGGTCGGCTACAAAGTCCGCCTGATCCTCAGCGCCAGGAGCCACGAGGGGCACGTGGTAAAGTACGAGGAAGAGAAAGTTCTCGATCCGTTCTCGATCGAGGGCAAGCATAACAACGTTATAGACGACCTCAAGGACGCCTACGCGGAAGCCGTAAGCGAGTTCACGGGAAGGGCGAAGGCGCTGGGGGCGACCCCGGGAAGATGGAGTTAGGGGATCCCAGCATGACGGAAGCCCAGATTTCCCCCAACCAGGACTCTGTCCTGCCAGGAACCCCCGCATCCACTTTTTCACCGGGAGCAAATGAACTTTCCCATGAACCTCATGTTTCCACTGGAGCCACTGGAAACGCTAATACATATACTAACACTGATTTTAGTCTGCGACATAAACATAACATAAACATAACTAACAAAACAGAAGAAGAGAAGAGAGAGTCTCTCACACATTCCAGTGGAAATAGAGGTTACAGAAGCACTATATGGGTCAACAGAGACTCCTGGCTTAAATTTATCCAACTTTCCAAACAGCTGGGATACTCCGCCAGCGAAATAATCAATTCATTCATAGAGTCCATGGTCAATGCTTCAGACTTTCAACTGTGCCGCAGCCCACTCAACTTCAACATAGCCATCGCCAAGGCTGAATCAAAACCCGTCATAAACGTCGGCGAGTACGTCGCCCTCAAGCAGCTCAACGACCTCCTGGCTGAATCGAGGAAGCTCAATGCCCGCGCCGAGCGCGAGCAGGACAGCGGGCAGGTGCTCACGTTCACGAGGGAAAGGGCGAAGGCCCTCGAAGAGGGGCTGCTCAAGGCCCTGAAGTCGCTCAAGTCGCTCCAGCCCGAGAAGCTCCAGGAGGTCGAGGCCGCGCTTCAGGTACTCAGGGGCATCAGGGAGGGAAAGGCATGAGCGCGAAGTTCGAGTTCTTCTGCATCTTCTGCGGCAAGCCCGTGGACCCGAGGGGGCCGACCTTGTGCCCGGAGTGCCGCGAGAAGTTCAAGTCCAAGCAGGATCCGAAAACGAAGGAGGCCCAGTCATGACCGAAGCACAGGACAGCGGGGTCCGCCTATACAACCTGTCGGCGTACGAGCACCTCAGGCCGAAGTCAGTGCTGTACAAGCCGGAGCTGTCGAAGCAAGAGCTCCTCGAAGCCCTTCATGACGTCCTGCCGAGGATCGACATGGTCGTCATACGCAGGGTCGAGGACCTGATGACCGTGCCCCAGAAGCAACTCATCGACTGCATCTGCGAGGTGTTGAAGGTCCCTCCCCCGAAAGGTTATCCGAACATCCCGAAGCGCGTTGCATCGGACTTCATTTCGGAACACATGCCCGCCCTGCGGGAAGCCGAAAAAGCCCAGGGGATCAGGCTATGGAATGGCTCGTCCTCTTCGTCGCCTGCCTCATCGCCGCAGCAGTGATCGCGAAGGAGGCTTCCCGGTGACCGCCAGCGACTCGGACATCGCATTGGACCGCCCGCTCTGCCCCCTCTGCAGGGGCGAGGGCTTCATCTTCACCGGGGCCGCGATAGCCAGGTGCCCCGAGTGCGACCGGAGGGAGTGGAAGGAGTTTTCCCGCGGGCTCAGAGACCTGCCCCCGTGCTGGGGGTACGCGTCCTGCTCGGAGGAGTGCATGAGCCTGTGCCCATGGGGCGAGGAGTGCAAGGAGGCTTCCCCATGACCGCTTGGAAGTGCCCCTATCCTGGCTGTGTGTTTAATACTACATACTACCCCACCCTTAAAAAACACTTCCAAACACACCCGATAAACCCCTGCCCACTATGCGGCAAGCGCGTGCTGTGCGCCGCGCATTTCAAACTCAGCCGCGACCCCGCCCACCACGTTTTCTACTGCCTGCTGAAGCGCACCTACCAGACCAAGGCTATCACGGGGGCACAGATGTTCCAGATCGCAAAGGAGGCTTGCGCCCATGCCCATGCTTGAGCAGGATTTTAAGTCCAAGTACGCCCCCACGTGGGCCCTTAAGGGCAACCCCCGGGAAGCGATTGCATTTCACGAGCTCAAGGCGCTCTTCGGCCTCAGCGACTCGGACATAGTGCTCACCGGAAAGGGCGCCCTTTCCGACCGGTATGTCGATGACCCGCTCGAGTCCCCTCCCGACTTCTACGTCCCCAAGCTGGACAGGTTCTTCGAGGTGACGGGGTCGGACCGCACGATGGCCTGGTCCGTGCACCGCATCATGACGGACAGGCGCATGACCCCCCAGCTGCCGGCCATGCCCCACATCTTCATCAGGGAGGGGAAGGTGGAGGCGTTCAAAGAACAGGGCATAGCCAGGAAGGTCCTCTTCGTGCACGTCGCGGAGGCCGAGGGGGATATCCGCTTCGTGCCCCTCCCCGAGCTCTTCAAGCGCGCCGAGCTCGTCGACGGGTACGAGGCGGCAGGCAGCGACAGGTACTATGCCCTCCCCTGGGTTCCCGCCAAGAAGCCCTACCAGCTGAGGGAAGCCTACGACTGAGGGTGCGGTGGTAGCGGTGAACAAGGCCCAGCTCGAGAGGAAGATCCATCGGCTGAGGGAAAAGCAAGCCCAGAAGCTAGCTTCCCTGCCCCAAAGCCTGCCATGCGATGATGCCCCTGCATTATGCAGGACGGAAGCGGTAGGAAGGGCCTACAAGGCAGGCAGGAGGTGGTTGATCGCAATCTCGATGACAGCCGCCAGGAATGCAGAGCTGGAGCACAAGGGGCTGGTGACCGTAGTAATCGAGAAGGCTGGCAAAGGGGATTGAAAGGGATTAAGCCGATTGTGCCTGGAGCTGTCGCCTGAGGTGCTCCTCGCCCTGCTTTTTCTGGATGTAGTGCATCAGCATGTTAAGGTTCTTGTGCCCCGTGATCGCAGCGATCAAGCCAGGGTTCACATTGTTCTTTACCTGGCTGGTTATCCAGGCGTAGCGCAGGCTGTGAGTGTTTATGTTTAGATTCCGTATCGCGTACATTTTTATCGCAGCCAGCTTGACCGTGAAGTCTATCTTGCCCCTTTCGATTTCTGAAGGGATTATGATAAGGCGCTCCGCCCCGTCCTTCCGCTTCTCGACTTTAACACGGAGTTCCCTCTGCCCCGTTTTCGCAAAGCCCTGCACCGCCGAGAAGGCTTCCCCGACCCTGCACCCATTGCAGGCCTGAGTGAGCAGCACAGCCAGGTACGTGTACTCTGCCCCCTCTGCCTTTCCAAGCCCTTCCCTCAGCCTGGCGACGACGCTTTCAAGCTCGAGCCCCTTATCCCAAGTCCCCATCCAGATCCCCCAAACTCCTAAACAATTGTGTCCATACAAACACCTTGGTTACCTTACTAACATAAGATAACCATAGAATCATGATGTCATGGGGCAATTTCGACTTCGTTAGTATCTTCAGCTAGTTGTTCGACCCTCACGCCCCGCCTATATACATTATACAGCTTGTCAATCGCCCGCTTCAGGGCCCTCGTTATTTCCCACCTGTACTTCAAGCCGTACTTTTCCATAATATCTTGGGTCTTCATGCCCCTGCTGTAGTCTAAAGCAATTGTGAGGTCCTCATCTTCCAGCCCCGGGTCCCCGTCCGGCTCCATCTGCCACTTGGCTATGCAGTACGGATCGAAATCGACCTTGGCCTTCGGGAGGTCGCGGAACCTGAGGACTTCGCCGTCTTTGATCAGGTCCACCGTCTTCAGGTCCAGCTTCTTCCACCTGGCCCTGACGAACGTAGGGTGAAGAAACAGCTTTTCCAGGTAGCTCTCTTCCTGCGTAATCACGAACAGGTGCGTCCTGGCCTTGCTCAGCTCAGGTATGTACTCCAGCCACTTGACGTTCAGCCTGGACATGGCGCTCCTGGAGGGGGCCGCCTTCAGCGCCTCATCGAAAATGAATGCCTTGCGGTCCTTGTTGCGGTAAAGGAAGGTCTCGAGGTCCATGAAGTTATTCACGTAGGCAACGGTCGGATCCGTCGTCTGGATGTTGCTCCCGACTTCCCTTATCAGCCCAAGCCTGTCCCTGAGTTCGTCTATGACCAGAAATAAGCTGAAGTCAGTTTTCCCCGTCTTCCACTTCCCGCTTATCACCGAAATTGAGGCGGGGCTGTTATAAAGGCTGTTTAGGACTTGGTCCCACATCATTCTCTCACCCTGAACTGCTTTATCGTGGATCCGAGCCTGGCCCCCAGGTTGGTTATTTCCCCGGCCTGCATGAACCATAAAGCCGTCCCAAGCTTTCGGTAGATCTCTTTCACGGTAATCAGCTCTTCCTGGATCCTCTTGTCCTCCGGGTCCTGAGGGTCCAACAGCGCCAAAACCATGTTTATCTGGGCTATTTTGTCAGCCAGGGTATTGCAGGCGTAGTCGTTGAGCTCTTTCTCACGCTCCGCTACGGTCTGAGCCAGGGTCTGCAGATAAGCTGCTTCCAAGTCCTTCTTTGGCATTCTTTAGACACCCCTAGATTTCTTTAGACACCCTCAGATTTCCCCCAGGTCCTCCTGAGCCTCCTTCCTCCTTTTGCCTCCAAAAAGCCGGGTCAGGAAGCCCATCTTTTGCCTTCTGGACTCGGCAGCTATGTTGGCGATCTGATTCGCCCTCCAGCCCATGACCGAGCACCTGAGCTCCAGCTTGGTGTCTACGTATTGCTTCAGAAAGTCCACTTCGTAGCGTTCGCCTATCAGCTTGATCAAGCTCAGCTCTTCATCCTCGAAAGGGTAGAGGTTGCTCAGGATCTGGATTTTTTCGGTGTCTGTGAGCTCGCCGACAGCCCTGGCTATCGCTTCGTCTCTTCCCCCCAGGCTGAGGTTCCTCAGGATTTCCTTCACCAGCTGGGACTTCTCAGACATTGACGCCAGCCACCCTCAGGATCAACACTATAAACGTGTAAACCCCAACCCCGGCCATCAGGAGCGCCAGCGCGGTCCCCATGCTTATCTTGCGCTTTTCCACAATCGCCTTCCAGAACGCAGGCTCTATGAGGAAATTCAGCTTGTTCGCAGTCGACTGGTCTATCGGGGCATCCGTGTGTATTGCCCTTGAGCTCCTCGTAGCGTTATCCACGAAGACCACGCGCCTCCGCCCTTCCCAGTATATGTGCGAAGGGTCGACCTGGAACTTTATCGGGACTTTGTCGAAAGGCGAGCGCTTGGCCTCGGCCGTCCTGTTTTCCGGGTCGTAAGCCCCCCTGAGCTTCAGGATTTTGTCCTTGTCGATTAGGTTTATTCTCACTTTCAGCTTTTTCATACTCTCTTTCAACTCCAGAATGTTATCAAATCCCAAATCAGCTCCAAAATGCCGACTACGGTCCTGTAAATGGCTAAAATGAAGCCCCAAATCGTGAGGAACGCGTCGCCTATCAGCCTAATGTTCCCCGTGGTTATTGAGGTGTAAATAACATCCAGGAACCAGAATAGCACTATTACCCCAAGCAGCGGGAAGGTCATCTGGACTATCCCGACAAAAAACGTTATCAGGAATGCCAGGATCGAGAGGATCCCGCCCCAGTCAATAACCCTGAACCAGTTGAATATCTCTCTGAGCGCGTTATACGGCTCTTGCAGCTCCGGAGGGCTGTAGCTCCCCATGTAGTTGTTAAGGTCCACGTAGACGCGGCCGTAGCCTTCGTGGTAATAAACCCAAGTCATGTTGTAGGGCGCGGTCAGATTGAAGACTTCGCTGAGTTTTACCCCTACGGTCCTCTCGCTGACTGAAGTGGCGTAGGTTATTACTGCCTTGCCATCGCGGTTGGGCTGGATGTATAGCTGAAATGTGGATGGGCTATGTATAGGCACGGCCCCTTCCAGCCAATCCGAAGGGTCGTATATGCCGTAGAGGGGGATGTCCCGCCAATTCGTGGCGTTCACTTTCGCCCCCACGTAGACGTCTGACCTAGAAAGGGCTCCCCAAAGCGTAGTGGAATTGACGTATTTCACCACAACCGTCAGGCTGGACCCGTCTGCGCTGTCCATCTTGATGACGTAGTAAAAGGACTTGGCGCTGCTGAACATCCACCAGTCCCTATACACCTCTATTTCTGCGGTGTGGACGTCCATCAGCCAGTCCTTCACTTGGGGATAATTCCAATTTTGGTATTCAGCAGAGCCCCAGTTATCCCCTGGAGGGCTTTCAAGAGGCGGCCCCCAGAGCGGAGGGGGCATGGTCCAGGAGCCCCTTATGTAGCTCTGATCGGCTGCCGCCACTAGCCCAGGACTCAGCACCAACAAAGCCAGCAGGGGGCCCAATAGCCAAAGCCTAGTATTCAACCGGCGGGTCCTCCCTGGGGACTTCTGGCCTGTAGTGGACCTCGTAGTCCTTGTTGCCGAACTTGTCGAACACGATCAGGTTATCAGTCAGGATTTCCTCGATGGCGTGGTCCTTGTCGGCGAATTTCCGCATCTTCATGTAAAACTCTGCCAGGAGCCTGTTGGTGTCGATGGCATACTTGATTTTGTTAGCCATGCCTATTGGGACCAGGATCTCGGCGTCTATCCTGGCGGTTATTTCTTGCCTGTTCCCCTGGCGGTCCTTGATTACGGCGGTGATATACACAGCGCCCCCTCCCTGTGCTTTCGGTAGTAGTCCTCAAGGATCAGGTTTACGTAGTTGTTGAAGCTCCTGCGTTCCTCCTCGGCTTTCCTTTTCAGCCAATCCGAAAGGTATTCGGGGATGTAAAGGTAGGCGTACACCTTCGAGGACATGTTGTAGCCCTGTTACCCTTTAAAACTTTAATAATTTAAGAATTTTTCAGAGAAATGCTGAAAAAAGTATTTTTTATCATGGTAAAAACCATAATTAGGGAAGGAATATGAGCTCAACAACCGAAATTACGGACATAGTCCTGGCATGGATGCCGCTAATAATCGTGTTCGCCATGCTGGGAATGGTCTTGGGCATGATGAAGAAGTTCGGCAAGTTCTGAGGGGGTGCTCAACATGGAAAGTAGGCGCCTCCTGCCAATACTAGCGGTGCTTTTTCTAGTGGTTCCAATCGCTTCCGCCGGGATTATCATTACCATACCGTTCTCGGAGTTCAACGCTGGGCTGACTGAGCATCCAACGGGATACACCTCGGACACCTGGACGGTCAGCTTGGTGAATACGCTGAACTTTTCGGGGCCCGGCTCAGTTGCCAAGCTTTTCATAGCCAACAGCACGGGGGCGGAATTTTACGCTATAAACGTGAACCTTGCCCCTGAGCTCGACAACCCTCAGAGATACAGCATGGACTTTTTCATTGCTTCAACGGTAGACCCTGGCCCTGACAACTGGACCCATATCGGAATGATCCACAACTGCGTACCCGGAAAAGCCTATTACATCAGGCTGGACGCCAATGCGAGCACTTTCTCGGTTACCGACGGCAACAAAGTGCTCCTGACCAACCCGGTAGCCAACCCGTTCCCGGCGAAAAACATCAGAACCATAGGCGCCGAAGGGACCGCTGTCGATGGCTATGTGAAGGTGTCTGTCGACAAATGGGCTTACACCCCTGTTGAAACCGTGAACGCGTGGCTTCCGATAGTGTTGGCTTTTGCGATGCTTGGCATGGCACTCGGGCTTCTCAGGAAGATGTCCAAGTAAGCCAGGACTCAATCTTTATTTTTTTTTTATGCAGCTTAGTAAGTGGGGGGTAGTAAATGCGAGGGTTAGCGGCTATTTTGGTCTTTGGGCTGATGCTGTTTCCTACCGTAGCTGCCTCAACCCCTGTTTTCGTTTTCAGCCCAGATAAAGTCCGTTATGAGGTATGGGGAGGGTTCAACGAGGATGCAGTAGGAAACTCCTCGTATGTTGACGTGGGGCTTATTGGAGGAGGCGGATATGCCAGGCTGTGGATTAATGACACCTCCGGCTCTTGGGGGCTGGCGAAGATCTCGAGGGGGCTGATGCCCCACTACTGGGGCTTGAGGTACGGACTGCTGGACGATGAATTTGAAGTTAAAAGAAACATGCCCACTTGGGATCTGATCTTAGACATAGATTTGAAGCTGGTCAATTACACGGCCTATGACCCTGGCAACTCTTCAACTAATGTAGCCATAGTGCTCTTCTTTGACGGCTATAAGGAAGACTACCAGGTGAAGTGCTACCAGACCGAGCTCCAGTTCTTCAGCTATTACAAAGATAACGTGTATGCCAATAGAGTGAGTTACTTTGAGTGGAGGGGCGACGGCGTAGCGCAGTTCAAATTGGCAGACAACCTGAAGCCCGGCGAGTATAAACATTACAGCATAAGGCTCAACGATTACATCCAGCAGATGATGGACTACTACAAGCTGGACCACGTGAAGCTGAAGCACGTAGAGATATTCACGGAAGCCTACAAGGGCTACTGCGAGTTCGAGGTCTACCAAGCCAAGATTTACGTGGACCACAACCTGGCTTCGCCCCACATGATAAAGCCCCTCACAGCGATCCTCATTGGGATAGGCTTCTGCGCCATTGCCCTTCTGATTTTCATCAGGCGATAATCTTCAGATAATTTCTGAATTATTCTGAAATTCATTTTTAAGAATTAATTTTGATAATCCCTATCATGAAACAGAGTGCTTTTGGGAAAGTCGGGACTGCGCTCCTGGCGTTAGTCATAGCTTTTTCCGTTGTCGCGCCTGCACTGACGCCTGTCTCAGCGGCGCCAACCGTCCCCTCAACGAACAACTACCCCTTCGTTTATGACACTTCGCTGTCCAACCCTAGAGACCCTAAGCAAGTCCTATTCTATTCCAGAACTGCCCAGAACCTTCCTGACGGGTCTTGGTATCCTAATCTTGGCTTCGACGCTGATTGGTTTGGGATGAATTTCGCTGGGTATGACTTGGGGTTTGGAGGTGTCCCGTATGGGACCGTATCACTCAACGCATACAGCAATTACGACCTGTTTTGGGGAGGGCGTGGCTGGTCTAATGCATTCATACACCAGGGTAGACCACCCTATGTTGGCGGTGTCTATGAAGGGCACTTCAAGGCTGGGTCAAGCGCAGGTGTTGCTATACCTGTCGATGGAATAAGGTATGACATGAACACACAGGAGCCAACAGGGAAGTATTACCTCTACATAACTGCAACGCTCAACGTAGATAGCCTCTATAAATGGCAGAGTTCAAACGGACTTCTCGTTGCCCTCTTGTTCCAATATGAGTTCCAAGATGGGTCACTGAGCCTATACGATTCCCCTGCCAACACCAACCACTATCAATCTCTGCACTTCGACATATTCCTGCACAGATCTGGGAAGATTGCTAACATTCCCTACTATTGGAGTTCTGGAAGCTGGTCCAACACTCTAGGGGATGCCTACAACGGGGACCGCCATGTTCAGTACATCTATAATGGCAGGATGAACATAGGGCAGACTTATACTTTTGCTATTGACCTCGGTGACACCATAAACCATCTGAAGAGCTACTTCCCGCCTGTTAATGCTATGGATGGGCTACCTACTGCAAGGGCCATTATCCTGCGCTATATCCAGGTAAGTGCTGAAACTTGCGGGGGACACATCGGTGCAACTATTGATAACGTGGAGTTCATAGTCAATTAAATTCTCTTCTTTTTTTTTATCTGGCTGAAGACTTCCCCTTCTTCCACTTGTATATTTTATAAATGAGGTAGATTGGGCAATACACAAGTGATACATATAAGCCCAAGCCAGGAAGGACGGCATAAACGTAAAACCACAGGACACCAATATGAAATAGGGCTTCAGCGATCGGGACGATCCAGAGCAACGCAAGGAAGACAAATAGCCAATCATACCATCGCAAATCTTTCAGCCTCATAATTCCAATTATAATAAAAAAGAAATTTATTTCTTGCCTAGCCGAGCACCTTCAGCCCCGCTTTGTCGTATATCGCCTTCAGGTTTTCCAGGGAGTAGTCGGTGTAGTGCCTCGCCAGCACCGAACGGGGGATCCGACCTTGGAAGGCGTCGATGAACCTGTCCGGGACGCCCAGCCGGGCCATCTCGTTCGCGAACCAGAAGCGGAGCGTCTGGGGGGTTATGTGCAGCCCCGTCTTGTGGTGGGCAACTCGGAAAAGGCATGAAAGATCCCCGCCAGATACCGAGAAGAGCCTGTTGGACTTGGGCGGCCTGAGTTTTAGCCACACGGTCAGCTCGTCCTCAAACTCCTCGTTGTAGAATGCTATGAAAGACCTCTTCGTGGGCGAGCAGTGGTTGGGCATTAAGGCGCGCTTTTCCATGTTGATCTGGTCCAGCCTTATGCCCAGCAGCTCGTGCCTGCGCAGCCCCGAGACGGCAAAACCGACAAACGCAAGCCGCTCGTGCTGTGCGTCCAAAGCGGAGTAGAACTCCAGGAGCTCCTTTTTGGTGGGGAGGGGCCTGATAGGCGGATCGGGGCGCTTGAACTTGAACTTCATTTCCGCCCCCGAAAACTTGGCGTAGGCGGCAAATGCCTTAAGCCAATTGTTGAACGTGCTCGGGTTTTCGACACCCGCGAGAAATTCCCTTATCCCCTCCTGCGTGAACTCATATGTTGAAAGGAATGCCCTGATGCACCAGGCGTAGTTGCGGACGGTGCTCTTGGAAAGCCGCAAGTCCACCGTGCAGAACTTCCTGAAATCTTCCAGCTGTACCGTACACCTGGCTTTATCGTGTACCGTACGCGTTTCGCGTTTGTTTAAAAAACTCTTTTCTTGGTGAAGCTTCTTTTCTTCAAGAAAAGAAGGTTCGATGGTGGGGCCGTCGGGATTTGAACCCGAGATCACAAGCGCCCCAGGCTTGCATCCTGGTCCAAGCTAGACTACGGCCCCTAGCTGCGTTCTACTGATGGAGACTATCAACATGTTAATAAAGGTTAGGAATCCGCCGTCCGACGCCCTAAAACCAAAGGTCTAAATCACTGGCCTTAGATCTGTGGACAGCAATCTAGAGAAAAAAAGTCCGAGGGGAGTTATTTCTCCTTCTTGTCCTTCGAGACTGCTTCTTTTGCACCTTTGCCAAATGCTTTGGTGACACTGATCCCCTTCTTGAGCCCCTTCCCGATTACCTCGCCTGTCTTCTCAGCCACTTCCTCAGCCTTTCCCTTCTTCTCCTCTGGCATTTTGTACACCTGAAAAATAATCTGTTCTTTGATATAAAAAAGGTATTGCTTTTGGAGCCTGTTGATTCGCCTCTAAAATTCCATCGCCTTTGCGTGCCAGGAAACCCACTCAGGGATGTCCCCGTTGTCGATTATCATCTTGAGGTAGTGTCTTATGGGTTTACCCTCCTTCTTGCTCCAGTTTTGGGACCTCCTGATAGACCACCTAAGCGCGTCCTCGACGACCTTCTGCATGAGGGGGTTGCTGCTGAACTTCTCTGACCAGTACTCCTTTGTGCCCCCGATCTTCCTGGCCATCTCCTCCGGGAGCCCTCTCAAGAGTTCCTGTATTTCGCTCTCTAGCTCATTCATTGCAAAGCATCTTTCTATCATCCTTTTGGTGGCGTCAGAAAAATGCAAACTTTGGTCGCGCCTCCGCCTCAAAAACTTCCACTTTTTGATATATAAATATATACGATCTATAATGATAAATTACAATTTTGTAAAGCATGCATTGCAATTTTGGCGTATCGAATATGCAGGTGTGGAAAAGCACAACATTAAAAAGTCAAAAACAAAAAATCCAAACTAATCTTAATGCAGTTCAGAAGGTCTTTTTACCGCCTTCTTGGGCCCCTGCGCTTAGCGTAGCAGTCCCTACAATACACAGGCCTAGTCCCGTCCGGCTTGAAAGGAACTTCGCATTCCTGGCCGCACTCGGAACAGACTGCCTTGTGCATCTCTCTACTTGCCATTTCTTTCACTCCTATTTTATTTGATGCAAATTTCTTTGCACAAGCCATCCAACATATGATCTGCTATTAAGCCTTTCTATCAGCCACTACCGAAAAGTCTGACGCGCAATTAACTGCCCGATTAACCGAGCCATCCAAAATCAGTCGGGTAAGTTCTCGTCATCCCGAAGTCCGAGACTCTCCTTCATCAATGGTCGAGCTCGTCACTCGACCTCAAGAATTCTTACGCCCCTCGGCTAATAAAGCTTGAGATGGTAAATCAGCGCCTCTAGGCCACGCTCTGACGGCGCAGCCTTGTAGCCCTTCATTATCTCGGAAAGCCTTTTCCTGTCCCATTCGATGTGGGCACCCAGCATCCTAGAGATGCTGTCCTTGAAGAGGAGGTAGCCGACCACAGAATTGAGGTTCCTGCACCTCCTCGACCTGCTCGCGCTCTCGAAATCGATTATCCTCGCCCCCCCGCCCTTATCGATTATTATGTGCTTCTTGGCGTCCGAGAGCTCTCCGTGGTCCAGGCCATGGGCGTCCAAGGAGTGGCACTGCATCAGGATGTCCAGCACGGCGCGCCTGACAGCCTCTCTCCGTGGCGCCTCCTCAAGCCACCGCAGGAGAAACTTCCCGTCGATATGCTCCATGGCTATCGTGTTCCTCGTGGAGCCGAAAATCTTCGGACCTACCCCAAACGAGTTTGCGTACTCGAGGTTAGCCGCCTCCCCCTCCAAGCTCTCCCTGGACGAGTCGCTCCTTCTAATCTTCAACGCGACCTCTCGGCCCCCGATTACGCCGAGGCAGACAACTGCGGTGCATCCCTTCCCAACGATCCTGACTTCGCCCACCTCCAGCCCTCCGGCCAGGACGACCCCTTCCACCTGCAGTGCCTTCAGTTCCCCGAGCACTGCTTGGTAGTGCGCATCAGAGAAGTGGGGGTATGAGAAGATTGCCTTGAGTCTGCCGTCCTCGATGGGCAGGGCTACCGTTCCAGCCATAGCGGTCTCTTCCTTAAGAAGGTGAATATCTCGCGCATGAGCCCAGGCCTATCCTCGGAACGCCCAATAAGTTCCCCAGCCGAAATTATGCTGAAACTGCGCCTTATCTCGGCGGCAATGTCGGGGCTCAGTTTCATCTTCGGCAGGCTCTCCTCCAGCAGCTCCCTTGCGTCGACCCCTTCTCTCCTCCTGATTATGTGCCACCTCTCCCCCGCAATGAATGGGCCCGCGATCATCTTCCGGCTCTTTAGGTGCTTTTCCAGAAACCTTTCCTCATCCTCGGGGAAGACGACGGACGGGCCAAGGTGGAGTTCTGCTTCTGGCAACCTCCCGCTCTCCAACTCGAGCATGAAGACAACCTTCTCCCTCTCGTCCGACCAGGCCGTCGAGTCAAAGATCCGGAACCCCTTCTCCCTGAGGAAACCCACAATCTTCGAGAGGCTGTGGTAGACTTCCCCCCAGAGCACGTCCGAAGGTAAGCTGGGACAGGCCGTCTCTATCGCCATTACCTCCGTCGCCCTGCCCTCCAGCATGCGCTTCAATTCGCCGATCCCGATCTGATCAGTCCTAGGAAAGAAGAAAGCCAGTGAGGGCTTTTTGATGAAGTGCCTTGACGCCGAGATGAAGGTCACGAGGGCACGGGGGGTCACCGCCGCCGCGGCATTCCTGCCCCTGTCCACCGGGTCTACAACTACCAATGGTGAATCGAACGCCTCGAGAGCAGAACCATGGCTATAGTGCCCCTCTATGTCGACGACCTCCCCCAGCCCCCAAGCCGACGCAACCCTTAGCGTCTCCTCAAAGCTCCCGTACCTTATTATGATCAGCTCGCAGAGGTAACCGGAGAAGCCCCCGACCTTCAGCTCCGCCCCATAGACCCCGATCCCTTTCATGAACTGCTTCAGGATCCTCACTTCGTCCTTGCCCGCCTCCGAGAGCCTCTCCTTCACATATGTGGTGTGAAGCGGGGTCCTGTCGACCGCCGTCATCACCTTTTTTCCGGGAACGAGCTCCCCACTCGGGACTATGTCCATCTTGCAGCCGAGCACCTCCGCCTCGACATAGGGGTGCTCTGCGTAACCCGTCTTCCACTTCTCCCCTGCCCCTGCCTTTGCGAGCTCCATCCCTGCGCCCGTTATGACCTCCCTGTTTGTTCCTTGGGGGAATATGATGAAGAGATCAACGTCTCTGTCCGTTGAGATCCACGTGTCCTTGGCGATTGATCCTTCCACCTCGACCCTGACATTCAGCCCCTTAGCCCTCGCAGCCTCGAGTATCCTTCCCCTGACAACTTCTACTGCCTTGATGACCCCTTCCCAGTCCTCCTTTGTCGGTCTGATCCTGCTCAGGACCTCGGACTTGATGGCTGCGATCTCCTGCCCATCATTCAAACGGGAACACCTTCAGGTCTGTGTAAACTGGCCCCGCGTTCGTGAGAATGCTCTTCTTCAGGACCAGACGGTCGACCAGAGCCGTACCGAAGACGGTCTGCGAGTGCCTGTCTAGAATGTTGAGTAGGGCTTCCCTGTTCCTGGGCGACCTGACTCTGCCGACCGTTATGTGGGGTACAAACCTCTTCTCTTTCGGGAATCCCAACCTCGCCAGCGTTGCGTCCAGCATCCTGGCGATCTCTGTCACCTCGCTGGCACCCCTGCCTACACCGGCCCAAATCACCCTGATCGTCCGCCTGTCAGGGAAAGCCCCGGTCCCCTTAGCCTCGAGCTCGAACCTCCGGATCCTCGTGCCCTCCAGCGCGCCGGAGACCTCCTCTGTAATCGAGACTGGAACCTCGCCTAAGAACTTCATTGTGACGTGGAGGTTCTCTGCCTCAACTACCTTGACGTCAGCCCCAGACTTGGCTATCTCTTCCCCGAGGTCGGTCAACCTCCTTCTAATCTCGTCAGAGATCTCCAGGGCGAAGAAAGCCCTCACAGATTCCATACGTACCACTCTGGATAACCGTTATATGCGGATACTTTTAACTTCTTTTTCGGGGAGCTCGGTGATATACTGCATAACGGGTATGCCCGGGTCGGGCAAGTCTGTGGTCTCTGAAACCGCCCGTTCGATGGGTTTCACAGTCCTTAACATGGGCGACGTGATAAGGGACGAGGCAAAGTCGAGGGGCATCCCTGTTACCCCTGAGTCCTTGGGGGCGCTGATGCTCGACCTCAGAAAGGAACAGGGGGAGAACGTGGTGGCGAAAAAGTGCCTCGAGAAAGCCAGGAAAAGCAGACCGCCCATCGTGATCGAGGGTGTAAGGAGCCTCGACGAGCTCAGTTACCTCCGGTCAAATGAGGAGGTCTTCCTGATAGCCGTCCACGCCTCCCCGAAGACGCGGTTCGAGCGCCTCCTTAGGCGTGGGAGGGCCGACGATCCCAAGGACTGGAAGACCTTCGAGGAGAGGGACATGCGCGAGCTCGGAGTTGGACTGGGTTCTGTTATCGCGCTTGCCGACCTCGTTCTGATAAACGAGGGGCCAATCCCTGAGCTGGTCGCCTCAGCCGGGCGCCTCTTCAGTGGTGAGATCCATGGCAAGGGTAGTGGTTGAGGCAGAGATACGCGCCACTGAGGATGAGGGGAAAGTGGCTACGGCGGTCTCCAACCTGACGGGGTCGAGGCCGTTCCGAGTGATACAGCGGGGTCAAATCCGCTACCTGGTTCAGGAGGGAGATGAGTCGATGCTGGTGGCATTGAGGCAGCTCCTCCGCAGGGAGCGCATACTCGACGCAGCGAGGAAGCTCATGCTGAGGGGGATCAGGGGCAACCAGTTCACCTTCTACCTCAACAAGCAGGTTGCATATGCCGGACACGTCTCATTCTGCATGCCCGAAGGGGAGTCCCCTTTGGGTCCGATCAAGTTCACCGTCGAGACCGATGACCCAAAATCATTTATTGACTGGCTTGCAACTAGGACTGTGGACGGGAGGCCAATAGATGAAATATGCAAATCGGGATATCCACCCTCTGCACATTCGGAGAGACCTTCAAGAAAATAGGGTTCTATCGAGAATCCACCCCACCCGTAATAGAGGTACTCGATGATTGGACTGACCGGCTGGACAGGTCAAGGATAGGACTATTGATCGATCTCGGTTCTGCATGGGACGTGCGCTACACCGTCCATGCCCCGATAATCGACCTGAACATAGCCTCCGCAAGTGAGAAGGTCAGACGGCTCTCCATGGAACTCGTCAGGGAGTCTGTCGACCATGCCCGCGAGCTCGGCGCCCTCCTTCTGGTCGTCCACCCCGGTTCATTCCCTCCGGACGGACGTGGGGACCCGGAAACCCACTGGCGCCTTAATTTGGAGTCGCTCTCGGAGATCTGTGGGTATGCTTCACGTGAGCGGGTGGTCGTCTGCCTGGAAAACATGCCCGCTGGGTCAAGGCTCTTCTTCCAGACCCCTGGGGAGTTCCTCAGGGCATCTGAGGAGGGAATGGATTTCCAAGTCGCGCTTGACCTCGGTCACGCACACACCAGGCATTTGACCGGAGAGTTTCTCTCGCTGCTCAAGGGCCGGCTCAGACACCTGCACCTGCACGACAATATGGGCGACGTGGATTCACACCTCCCTGTGGATAGGGGAACCATCGACTGGCGGCTGGTTAAGAGTGAGATCGGCTCCGCCTCCCTGACGGCAGTCGTCGAAGCGAATACGCCACACGAAGCACTAGAGTCGTTAGCTGCTGCCCGTCAAGTCTTCAGCTCGTAGGTCCAGAAGTCCTCTGCCGCGGAGGTTTCTGCGAATATCGTCCTCGCCTCAGCCTCCAACACCGCGGCGTCAGGGTACCTCGCGCTGAAATGAGTCAGGATCAGCCTCTTCGCACCCGCCCTCATCGCGACCTCGGCTGCCCCGCGCGCGGTCGAGTGCCCTTCAGCCCACGCCCTCTCCCTCAGTTCCTCCGAGAACGTGCTCTCGTGTATGAGCAGTTCCGCCCCCTCAGCAAGCCTGACGATCCCCTCGCTCGGGCGCGTGTCTCCTGAGTACACGACCGAGATCCCCCTAAAGGGCTCGCCGAGGACATCCGTGGGCTTTACTTCGCGCCCCGTCTCTAAGGTCACTGGCTTGCCAGCCTTGAGCACCCCCCAAAGAGGCCCCTCCGGAACCCCGAGCGCCCTCGCCTTCTCGGGCAGGAACCTCCCAGGACTCCCCCCCACAGTTATCCTGTACCCGATGTTTGGGATCGAGTGCTCAGCACAGGCGCTGGTAACCGTGTACTTCTTGCAGCTCAGGATCTCCCCGCCTTCGATCTCGTGGACATTCAGCTCGAAAGCCGGCTCGCACATCGCCGGGACTGTGGTCTTCTCTATGAAATCCCTGATCCCGGGAGGGCCGAAGACCTCGAGGGGGTGCGTCCTGTTTATGAGGTTCATAGTCTGGATGAGCCCCGGGAGGCCGAATATGTGGTCACCGTGCATGTGTGTTATGAAGATCTTCATCCTCTTCCCCAGGCTGGCCCCTGCCTTCATCATCTGGCGCTGCGTCCCCTCCCCACAGTCGAGGAGTATCTGCTCCCCCTCGATCTCGAGCAGCACCGAGGAGAGACCGCGGTCTGGGGTCGGCGTCCCCGCGGAAGTACCAAGGAAGGTCACCCTCATGTCACACACTCTCTGCGACTACTATTACGCGCGTTAGCGATTTATGGACTCTCATAGTGTGCTCCTCGATGACCCTGAGCCCTTCCTCTTGGGCAATCCTCGAGGGGGCGATCTCAGAAGGGGATGCAAAGCAGATCCTCCCCCTGCGCTTCAGGGTGTCGCGTGCCATTCTGGCTAACCCCCTTATCAGATCCTCGACCTTCTCGCCGCCTGTTGAGGTCCCCCTCCCGTATGGCGGGTCGGTCGCAATCCCGTCTGCCGTCCTGACGATGCCCCTCGTCCCATCCCCATGCACCACGCCGCAGTCAAGGCCGTAAAATCTGGTGTTCTTCACAGCCCCCTTGACCATCCTGAGGTCCAGATCGATGCCAACTGCATACATCCTCATCATCGCGGCCTCGATGAGGAAACCCCCTGTGCCGCAGAATGGGTCAAGGAAAAGATCCCCGGGTCTGGCAGCCGAAAGGTTAACGAAGACCCTTGAGATCTTTGGTTCCAGGACGCCGGGGTGGAAGTAGGGCCGGGTCTTCGGCCTGCGCCTTACGAACGCCCCCCTGTCCGTCCTGAAATTGAGAGAATAGATGTAGACGCCCCCGCCCGATACGACTGCCCTGATCCATTTCTCCGGGCCGCTCAGGTCGACCCTGGCGCCTATGCTCCTGGGGATCGCGTCGCCAATTGCCTTCTCCAGTCTCTGAAGATCTGCCCCGTCCCAGTGCCTCTTGACCCTGGTCGCCCTCACCCCGAAACTCCTGCCCTCTAGGAACCTCCAGTCGATACCGCTGCAGGTCCGGATGACCGATTCCATGCTCAACCCGGTCCGGCCAAGGAGTTCCCCTCCCTCCATCACCAGGGCAGCCCTTGACCCCAACGCCTCTTCAATCCCCGCCTGATGCGCAATGATCAGCGCTTGGTCGTCCCTTTCAATTTCTACAAATTCGATCCCCTCGGAGCGGAGGATTGCCCTGACCTCCCCGTAAGGGAGTGTAGGGTGCTCCCCAGATAGAAGTAGGAAGATGTTTCCCGGCAACCTAGCGTAGCTCCTTCGCTATGAGCGGGGCGACGCTTATGCGGCTGATAGGGCTGGTGACCGTATCTGTGCCCAGCACATCGTCTACGCCAGCCCCGCGCATCCTCTCTTCGGCACCGGCTACCAGCAAAGGGTGCGTGCACGCCGCCAGGACCCTGTTGGCACCCCCGTCCTTGAGGAGCTTGGCAGCATTTGCTATCGTCCCCCCTGTGCTGATCAGGTCGTCGACTATCACTGCGTCCTTGCCCTTCACGTCGACCACGTCACCCCTTACAGTTATCGCTCCGGTGATCCTATCGCGGGTCTTCTCGAAGTTCCCGCACTCCGCCCCGAGCCGATCTGCGACTCTCTTAGCGATCATTATCGCCCCCTTGTCCGGAGAGAGTACGTAAGGTTCCTTTAGCCCCATCCTCCCCAGGTGCTCTGCTATCACCTCTGAGCCGTAGAGGTTCCTCGCCCTGATCCTGAATGCCCCCAGGGTCGCCTCCTTGTGGACATCTACGGTGTAGAATTCGTCTGCGCCTGCTGCCTCGACCAGCCTGAAGAGGGTTCTTATGCTGACCGCCTCCCCCTCCCTGAACCTCGTGTCCTGCCTCGCGTACGCCATGTAGGGGACGACGACCACGACCTTCTCAGCCCCGAGGTCCTTGAGCGCATCGGTCAGCAGAAGGAGTTCTACTAGGCGCTTGTCCTGCTGAGGATAGGTCGTGTGGATCAGCACGACCTCCTCGCCTTTGACGGATCTCGAGAGGCGGAGGTACGACTCCCCGTCAGGGAAGTTCTTATAGTCCAGATCAGCCGTCTCTGCAGAAATCAGACCTGCAACTCTCTTGCCGAGTTCAATCGACGATGGACCGGGGACCACTATCATATTGACCAACTCAAAACTCTTAATATCCGTCCCCTCTTAAGACTTATGCGGGGAATTTCAGTGGAGGCGATGCTCTACGAAAAGCTAGAGGCGGGGGCAGTGAGGTGCAACCTGTGCGCCAGGCGCTGTGTAATCCAGCAGGGGAAGAGGGGATTCTGCAGGGTGCGGGAGAACCGTGGTGGGATTTTGGAGACCCTGGTTTTCGGCAAGGCAGCCAGCTATGCTGTCGACCCAATCGAGAAGAAGCCCCTATACCACTTCCACCCCGGAACCACCGCATTCTCAATTGCAACTGTCGGATGCAACTTCAGGTGCAACTTCTGCGACAATTGGGTCATAAGCCAGGAGGAGTCCATAACGGGGGAGGACTTGCCCCCCGATCTGGTCGTGAGCGAGGCGGTCTCCCTGCGCTGTTCCTCGATAAGCTACACATACACGGAGCCGACCGTCTTCTTTGAGTACGCTTTCGAAACCTCGCAGGTAGCCCACCGATGCGGGCTGTTCAATACCTTTGTCACAAACGGGTACATGACTCCCGAGGCGGTCGATACTATCCACCCATATCTCGATGCAGCGACTGTGGACTTCAAGGGGAGCGGGGATCCTGCGTTTTACAAGGGTTTCTGTGCAGTCCCAAGTCCTGATCCGATATATGAGGCCCTTTTGGCAATGAAATCGAAGGGCATCCACATCGAGATAACCGACCTCATCGTGCCTTGGCAGTCGGAGATCAGGGGCGCCTTCACAAAGCTGGTCAGGTGGATAGTCGATAACCTGGGGGACGAGACGCCTTTCCACATACTCCGGTTCTTCCCTAGCTACAGGTACGAAGGCAGGGGTTCCCCTGAGGAGGGCCTCCTCGAGGGGCTCTGGAGCTTGGCAAAGCAAGAGGGTCTGAAGTATGTGTACCTCGGGAACGTCCCGGGCCATAAGTACGAGAACACATACTGCCCGTCGTGCGGTGGGCTGGTCATAGGGAGGATAGGTTTCCAGGTCACTTCACTAAGGCTGAAGGGCACCTCCTGCGCCCACTGCGGAGGCAAGATCAATCTGAGGATATGATCGGAGGTGTTTGGGAGATGTGGCAATTGTGGAGGCCTGATGCTGTCAGGGCATTGGAGGATCCCAAAGTCGTCTCATCAATGCCCCGTTATGTGGGTATCCTGAAAGGCAGGCTCCTTCCAAGGTTCTTCGTATCAAGATACGTCCCAGTAGAGTGGGAAGCGGACAGCAGCGAGGAAGAGCTGTGGGAGCTCCATCGCGCGTCTATCAGGGAGATGGAGGCGCTTATGCGGGACATGGACTCAGGAAGGGTCCATCTCGGCGACCTCGGGTGTCCGCCGAAGAGCTCCCTGCTCCACCTAAAAGCGAGGATCGGGGAGTGTCTCATGGGACCCTGCAGGCTTTGCGAGAGGAGGTGCGGTGCTGACAGGCTCAAGGGCGAACTCGGCTTCTGCCGGGTTGGGAGGGAGTTCAGGGTCCATTCATGCTTCGACCACTTGGGTGAGGAGCCCGAAGTTGTGCCCAGCTTCACGGTATGCGGATAAAAAAGTCCGGCCGAATTAGCCTGGGCTGCAACTTCGCCTGCATCCACTGCCAGAACTGGGAGATAAGCCAGCAGTTCGTCGAGGGGGCGGTCTACAGTGAGAGGGAGATCGCGTCCCTCATCGACGATGCTAGGAGGAGGGGGTGCAGGAACCAGAACTGGGTCGGAGGAGACCCGATCCCCCACATACCGTTCTGGCTTAGGGTGCTGCTCTGGGAGAAAGAAAAGACCCCTGTATTCTTCAACACCAACGGCTTCTACTCAGCGGAGGCGTCTTCGCTTTTGAGGGGCGTTGTGGACATCTACAAGATAGACTTCAAATACGGGTCTGATGTTTGTGCTGAGAAGATCTCAGGGGTGAGTAACTACTGGCGCGTTGTCACCAGGAACCTGAGGGAGGCTCGGCAGCACGGGGAGCTGCTCGTAAGGGTTCTAGTCCTGCCCCGCCATCTCGATTGCTGCCTGAAGCCGATAGTCTCATTCATCTCTGAGGAGCTCGGTCCGGAGACTAGGGTGAACCTGATGGATCAGTACTCCCCCCATTGGAGGGCGGCCGAGAGGCCGGAGCTCAAGAGGCGCCTGGACCGGGCTGAGTGGGAAAGGGCGGTGGAGATTGCCTTTGAAGCTGGTCTCAATAATGTTATAATGTAAAAGGCCAGAGGAGGCCGTGAGGCACAGTGAATTCAATTCGCTTGTAGATCATTCTTTAATAGACGTTCGGGAATCTCAAGAGTGGTGGGTGTCTGTGAGCGATGTTTGCCCCGAATGTGGCGGGGTCCTGAAATTTGACCCTTCAAGAAAGCGCTACGTCTGCCAGAGCTGCGGTCTCTCGCTCTCACGGGAGGAGATAGACGAGATACGCTACAAGGATCGGAGGCTCGATGAAGAGGACGAGAAAGAGAGGGTCCGAAAGGAGTACCTGAAATGGTGGGCAACCAAGAAGTGACCTTGGAAGGCGGCTCGAAGAAGAGTAGCCGGCTGGAAGTCGAGATAATCTCCTCAGGCAGGGAGCTTCTTATTGGTAGGACTGTGAACACAAATGCCGCGTGGATCGCCTCGCGCCTGACCGGAATCGGGGCGTCTGTGACCCGCGTGGTTATGGTCGGGGATTCCGTCCATGAGATATCCTGCGCCATAACCGAGGCACTCGCGAGGAAACCGGACGCAATAATCGTCACAGGCGGTCTTGGACCGACCTACGACGACATGACCGTGGAGGCGCTCGCCTCTGCCCTCCGCGCGCCAAAAGTTCTGAACGAAGAGGCCCACCGGCTCGTCTCTGAGAAGTACTCTTCTATGGGATTGCCGATGGCTCCCCAAAGGATCAAGATGGCGTACCTCCCCTTGGGCTCTGTGCCGATCAGGAATGATGTTGGAACTGCCCCTGGGGTATCTGCCGAATTCCGGGAAACAAGTATCTTCTGCCTGCCTGGCGTGCCGAAGGAGATGAAGGCAATGTTCGACTCTGGCGTGCTGCCATCCCTGTCAAAGCGCTCCGGCGCTGTCTATGGCGAACGAACCCTGTTGGTGGAGAATGTTCCCGAATCCACTCTCGCCCCTACAATAGATGAAGTCAGGCGGCAGCACCCGAACGTGTATTTTAAGTCGCACCCCAAGGGGTCAGAGGCTCTCCCTGTGATCGAAATACACCTCAGTGCGTATGCTCCTGACGCTGATGCGCTGTCCAGCGTCCTGAACTCCGCCGAGAACGAATTTTTATCTGCTGCCAAGCAGATCGGAGCCTTGGTCAGGAGGGGATAGGTGCTTGAAATTTGCGTTCTTGATGGGCACCGCAGGATCAGGGAAGTCAACATTGGTCCTATCACTCCGTGACAGGATCAGCAGTTCAGAGGTCAGTGTTGCAACGCTCAACCTCGACCCCGGGGTCCGGTGGTTGCCTTACTCACCCGACGTGGATGTCAGGGAGTATATCGACTACGACAGGCTTGTGGAGGACTACAAGCTGGGTCCCAACGGGGCGCTGATCGCCTCCGTGGACGCCTCTGTGAACCACATACGCGAGATGCGGGACGAGCTCGACAAGATCGGGGCCGACTACGTCCTCGTCGACACCCCGGGGCAGATGGAGATCTTCGCCTACAGGGGTGCTGGTAGGGCCATAGCCAATGCCCTCTCAGACGGGAACTACTGTACAGTCTTCCTCGCAGACTCGATCTTCCTCAACAGGCCGTCCGACTTCGTCTCGATACTCCTGCTCTCATACTCCGTACAGGCGAGATTCCACGCACCACAAATAAACTGCATCTCAAAGTGCGACCTGCTGGCAAGGGAAGTCTACGAGAGGGGCTGCCTCTGGACAGAGGACCCGGAATTCCTGAAACAGGATTTCCTGTCGGAGCAGATGGATCTGCACATCGAGATCTCGGAGCGCGTCCTCGAGGCATTGCTTGAGATGGGGGGTTTAGGAGAGTTTATATTTACCTCTTCGAATACAGGAGAAGGACTTGACGACCTGTATGCACAGATACAGCGGATTCACTCCGGTGGAGAGGATCAATAGACAACATGGTGATTAATGGATGGAGAATCGGACAGTTGAGGCCGGTCCAACAACAAGACAGCTACAGGCGATACAACAGCAAATCGAGGATTACTACCAGCAACTGAATGCCCTGAGGGACAGGAAGAACGCGCTCCTGACCAAACTGAGCGAGCTTCAAGATCTCGCATTGAATGCGAAGTCGGAGAGGGACGAGAAGAACCGGATCATCTCGGAGAAGAAGCAGATCCGGGAACAGCTCCACAAGGAGAAGGCGGAGATCTCCGAAAAGATCAAGGCGTTGGCTGAGAAGAAGAGGGCGCTGCTCGAGAGCGCACCCGGATCAGAGGCAAACCTGGCAAGGATGTACAAAGATCTGACCTGGAAATACCAGACGAGCAGCCTTAGTATCGAGGAAGACCGAAGGCTCGTACAAGAGATAACAGAGATCGAGAAGAAGCTTGTCCACTTCAAGAAAGTCAAGGAAGTCGACCAGGAGATCTCATCCCTTCGCGCCAAATTCAACGAACTGCGAGAAAAAGCCAATGCTGTCCACCAGGAAGTGCTCGCTCTGGCAGAGGAGTCAAAAAAGAGCCACGAGAAGCTCGTTGCAGCCCATGAGGAGGGCGCCAAGATAATCGAGGAACTCAACTCTGTAAGGGCGGAAATGAACACGATCTGGGAGACCATAAAGGAATCAAAAGTCAAGCTCTCCGATGCTAGGACAAAGTATGAGATCGCAAAGACGGTTCAGCTGCAGAGGAAGGCGCAAGAGCTTGCGGACAGGGCAAAACTGCTTCTTTCCAAGAGATCCGAGTTGGTTGCCAGGGCAAACGAGAAACTGAAGAAGGGCGAGCGCCTGACATTCGAGGAGTATGCCGCGCTTCTTGAAGACAGGGACAGGGAAGCCAGCGGCGGCAACTGAACCATTTCTTTCCAGGCAAATAGATCCGTTTGAAAGATATTTTTCTAAACTCTTGCACCTCAGGACTGACCAAGCCAACCGCCGGGCCTTTCGGGGAATCCGGGGTGGGTGGTGGAGAGCCATTTTTAAGGTTTTCTTTTTAACATGGAAACGTTTTAAATAGCGACTCCCTATGATACCTAAACAGTGGAATTAATGAGCCTCAAGGGCAAGAGGATACTCGTCCTCAGCGTGGACAAGGATGATGATGTTGGCCGCATCACAGGAGCAAAGACTCCAGTAGTCGGCAGGGAGCAGGTCTCCTCTGTGGCAACCCTTTTCGCTGTAAAGAGCCCTGAGGACTCGGACGTCAACTCGATATTCGCGGCTATCAATACTTACGACTCTATTCTCAGCGAGGGTTACGAGTGCGAAGTTGCCGTCATAGCCGGATCTGCCGAAGGGGGCTTCAAGGCAGACCTGAAGATAAGCCGTGAGCTGGAGGAGGTCCTCAAGCGTTTCGAAGCCGACGGCGTGGTCTTCGTCAGCGACGGGGCGGCGGATGAACAGGTCATCCCGACCGTCCAGTCGAGGATACCTATAATCTCAGTGAAGAGGATATTCGTGCAGCAGGAGAAGAGCGTCGAAGAGACATACGTCCTCTTGTACCGGTACCTCAAGAAACTATCCGAGCCGCAGCACTCGAAGCTCGGGCTGGGCGTGCCTGGGGCCGTCCTCATAGTCACTACCCTGCTTTACTTCCTTAACCTGATAAACTATGCCCTGATAACCTTGGGCGTGGTCGTTGGTTCAATCCTTCTGGTTAAAGGTTTTAGGATAGACAGTGCGCTGAAGCAGGTCTGGTCAGAGTCGCCTATCCGGTTCATTACAACAGTCATCGCTGGAATAATAGCCACTGTGGCCATCTACCAGGGGTTCAGCTTAGCATTCATGAATGTGACCCTCCCAGACCAGACGGCCTATTTCGTAAGCTTGGTCCTCTCGAACACGATCGACCTGCTGGTCATAGGCATAGCGATCTTCCTGGGAGGCAAGGCTGTGGTCAAGTACTTGGAAGGGGCACCAAAGCTCTGGCACGAGATCGTCGGTTTGGTATCGCTCATCTTCATAAGGCAGGTGACATTGGACGCATCCTCAATCATCGCAGACCCGGCAAGCGGCGCGACCCCGCTTATCCTATCAGCAGGCCTCGGTGTACTTGTGTGCACCCTACTCGCAGTGGTGTTCACAATACCGACAAGGCTGAAGAAATCGGCCGGAACCCCTCAGGTTTGACGCTCAAGTGACGAGCCTCCCTTCCACGACGATTCCTGACAGCGGATCTCTGAATCTCACGTTCAATGGTTGGGATCCGGTGAGTATCGTGGCAGCAAAGGTGTGGGTGCCTATTTTGGAAACATGGATCGCGGTTCCGGGATCTCCCATCGTCACGACTGGCGCGCGCTCCTGCATCAGCTTCCCGTCCTCATAAACCCTGAACGCAAAAGTGACCTTGTTTAAGCTTCCGACCGTTCCGCTGGGCTGTTGCTCAGCCGAAAGGAGCTGAACTTCGACCCTGTAAGTGTACCCGTTGGTTGATACCTCGTAGAAGATCGTATCGGTGGCTTCAACCTCCGGGAACCCCGGCTCCCTCTCAAGGACATATGCCGTCCCGCGCTGGAGTGTCGAATTCACTGTAAAGGCCGGCTTGAAGACCGAGACTGCACCTATCGGTGTGGGCATTAAAACGAGCACCTCTCCGGCCTTCCCCGCGTATAGGACCACATCCGAGTTCCCGTACTTGGCTACCGTTCTCCAGCCCTGCTGCAGTCCTTTCACCAGCACACCTGACCAGTTGCCTCCTGCGAATGTCTTCAAGAGGGAGTATGCGCCTCGGTCGTCGCAAGTCAATGTTAGCTCGTCCCCGGCGGAGAGGGTGTCGGTGTACTGCGCGATGTGTCCTAAATTAGGACCACTCGTGACCAAAGCGGTCCCGGCGAATGGCAACCCCACTCCCGTCACGGTGAACACCGTAGTGCCTTTGGGCACGGTCGCATTATAGGCGGTGGTCCCGTCCGGTCCGTATAGCGTCACCACGTCCCCCTCCGAAAGCCCCTCAAATTTGAGCCCGTCCGAGTCCTGCCGTGTGGTCAAAACCAGCAGTGGCATCCCAGAATTCGCGTTTCTGAAGGTTAGTGTGGCGTTGGCATAGAATGTCCCCGTCATGGATGCCCGCTGTCTGGGACTGCCGCTCAGTACGCCTATCTCTGCTGGTAGGCTGGTGCGGACGTAGTCCCACCCTGCATCCATATCGTTGACGGTGTTGGAGTGGTGGAGGAGGATGCCCCCTATGGGGGCGGTCGTGCCCGTGCCTGTGTAGTCCGTCTCTGTCTCGGGGCAGACGATCCGCCACGTTGAGCCTGTCCTCGAGATGTTTACCATGAGCGAACTGCCCGGTCGCAGCTTCGTCCCGCCTTCTGCATAGTTGGGGAAGACCCCGAAGTAGCAGTCCTGCAAGTTCATCGAGGACGGCGACGTCATCTTGGTATGGTAAAAGCCCGCAGTGAGGTACGCGATAATGTTGCCTGCCGTGTCTGTTATGGCGAGACCTATCCTGCTGGCGTACTGCTTCCTGTAGTCCGAAAATGAGAGCGCCACACTCACGGTAACGTAGAAGTCGCCTTCGCCCTCTGCGGGTAGGGCATAGGAGGCCCCCGGGAAGCTTGCCGCGGGCTCCGTCAGCCCGTTGTCCTTGATCTCAGCCCCGATGCCCTTCGTGCTGAGCCTGCCCCCGGATACTGAGAAGACTGACAGCCCCTGCGGTCTCCACGCCCCTGTCGTAGAGGACAAGAACTCCCCGTTGAAGGCCGTCGGGATGTTCGCAAGGTCAAGCGCCCCGGTGCCCCCGGCGACCTCCCATTCGACCGTCTCCCCGTCACTGACGGTGTACCACCACTTTCCTGCAGGCACACCAAAGAGGGCCGGGGGCTCTGAAGCTGAGATCAGCAAGACGCCCTCGATCTTCACCGAGTAAGCTCTGTCGTACGATGAATATGCGGTCTCATTCATGAAGTAATTGAACGACAAATACTTTGCGGGGGTGAGGCTTGCGAATGCGAGCTTCTCTGAATCGTTTTGCCTCAGGCTCGCCTGCCTTCCGTACCCTCCCGAGGAGATGGTAAATGTGCATGCTGCATTGTAGAAGCTGTCCAACGCCACAGGATCCCCCCCGTATGCGGAGGCGTTGCCGTATAGCCGCGTCCCCGATGTGTTGAACCTGATCGTGACTATTGGGACCATGTAAGGGTCGTATGCGGTGATAGTGAGGTAGAGCGGAGGGGACGACGTTCTGGCTGTGCCCTTGGCGGCGTAGACGTCGATGGCGAGGTCATAGGCATAATGCGGCTGGTCGAACGCCTTCCACAGCGTGAAGTTGTAAGTCCCCTTCGTCCTATTGACATCGTTGTTCGTCCAGGTCAGCGCCCCGCCTGTGACGTTGAGCGAAAGTGCACTGGACGCTGGCGCCGTGCCCTCGCACGCGTAGCCGTTCTGAAAAGCCCATTCGGCAACTGGCACCCCTTGGGGGTCTGACGTGAAAGGTTCTGACCACCCCTGCTGCTTCGGCATCTCGGATATCGAGTAGACCATCCCATTTTCACCCCCGTGGGTACCCCCCTCGGGAGCCGCGAGAGCCACGTTCCCGCTGTAAAACGTCACGTAGCTCTTACCACCCGCAAGCGGTGGTACTGGAGCGAACCCGGAGAAAACCAGTAAGATGATGATAAATCCGAGAATTGTCCGCCCAAAACCTCCGGGTTCGTTTTTCCATATCTTCAGATCGCCCCGTTTGAGGATTACACGCAAAAGAGTTTTCACATCATCACTCCCTGTGACTATTGATGTAGAGGAATGCATCCCCTCTGGCGATGTCTGTCTTGATCCAGGCAGTAGCCTCCAGCACCCTCATGACCCCCGTGAAGGGCATCCCGTCCAGATGGACCCGTACCTCCGGCACCCCGTCTACCACTTCCATGTTCCAAGGGGCATTCCATCCTGCCCATAAGCCCCCTGCTGAGCCCTCGATAAGCACAAGCGCGAGGGGAGGCGTGTTGCGTACCCGCAGATACGGGAAGATGGGAGGGGACGTCCACGCGCTGGCAGTAATTATTAGGCTGATGTCTGAGACCGTGTAGCAGTAAGATGCACTCAGCAGACCGTTTCCAGTTTGGGGGTGACGCCACGAGAGGGACTCCGGAGAATAGACGACCAAGTACGCCTCGGCTAAGGGTCGATGAATCCTGATCTGAAGCGGTAATCCAGGCTCAGCCGGTCCAGCAAGCTCGAAATACCCGTGCCTGTCCGCAACTATCGCATAAGCCCCTGGAGGTAGCCCTTCAACAGAAACATCACCGTCCTCGCCAGAGCCACTCCGAGTTTTATAGATGCCAAAATCGGGGATCTCCTGAATCGCTGAATACCCTGTGCCGTTTGGTTCCGGGATGAGTCTTTGTAGGTCCTGAACACCCGACCTTTGGATGAATTCGTTTATGTACGCCTCTGCGTCAAGAGGGTTGCCTGTTTTCGAAGAATAGGCACCTGCATTCTTTAGCAGGCTCCTTACCATTTGGAGGTCTGCAAAATTTGAATCCAAGCCAATCCTGGCTCCAGGCCAAGCCATGCTCCCGATGATGAAACCTGCAGAGACTAATACCAACGTCAATGCCAGTGCCGTCGTCGTGAGTGCAAAGCCACTGGCTTTTTTACCCTTAAGTAAAATTTGCTTGCCGCGTGAGCACCCCATCATCATGTCAACAACCACTCCATTAATATCAATGAAATGAACAGGAGGCATGCCTCTCAAAGTCTCAACTCTAGCCTTATGCCGTCATGGCCCCTCATTATCACGAGCAAAAAGTCGCCTGCAGGTACCGTCAGATTGTTCATCCCAACACCGTATTCAATGCTCAGGTGAGTTCCGTTAGAATGGACCGATCGAATGATGGAGCCGGGATCTTGCAACCCCAAAGCCCCTTTGTCAGTGTTGATATCGGTCTGCAACGTCAACACAGAACGGCTGCCGTACCCCCTCAACTCTGCCGGCTGCCCCGCCCAATGAATGGTGCACGTGATCCCACTCCCTGCCTCCGAGAGGTATGCCCTCTGGATCAACAGATTAAGTGACCTTATGCTCTGTATGTCCGTTCCACCCTTCATACGGAAGAAGTCGGCAATCCTGCCCTCTGCCGCAACAGCGGAGGTGATCAATAGGGCCACAAGAGTAGTTAGGAGCAGATTGATCGGGCGCGAAATACCTGCTTCCCCGTTGGCACTCCGAATAAGTCCCATCGGCAGTCCCCCTGCAGATCCGGTAAGAATAAATAAACTAGCCTGGATGATCGGGCGCTTCGCAATGCTAATACGGATTTAGATAAGATGGGATCCTTCCTTTGTACCAAAATTCCCCGCCAGATTCGGCGCCCTCCTGCAACACCGACGGGCAATGGATCTGCAGAAATCCAGCGGTATCCTGCCACGAAAATTATTTTCACTTTGATATCGCGAGCGTCACCAAGTACGGCTCCGGATTCGAACCTGAAGAGACAAGATAGGGGGACGAGGCAACTGCATTTCTCGGGTCAAACCCCCTTGAGAGAATTGACCACTGGAGCTCCCAGAAGGGAGAATAGACGCTGAGGCAGTAGTTGGTCCCCTCTGGCAGGAGCTCTCCTAAAGCCTTGCGCATCCCTGGCGAGTCCCGCCCCTCTATAAGAGGTGCAAGACAACCATTCGAGTCCAAAAAAGTCAGAACACGGGTGGCGAACTCGCCGAGGCCTCGATCAGGTTCTGGCGGCATGTGGGCAGCCATCGAGCTGTAGGTAGCTAGGCCGACTATGATTATAACGCAGGCTACCGTGCAGTCAAAAATCAGCGAAATCCCTTTAGCCGAATTCACCCGGGGCGGTAAAGCCCGTCTTATCCGGAAAACTGCCATAAATCCCCGCCGCCTCCAGGCCCGTTGCTTGCATACACCTCAAGCCTAACGAACGTCCCGTCTTCCAGGAGGGCCCCGCCCACGTACTCCTGCACGGACCCGCTGAGCGACTCCGTAGCGGGGCCCTCCTTAATCCAAAGCCTTGTGACCTCTCCTGACGGGTCGAGGCTGTAGCAGGTGGCCCTGATCGCAAGCCGTACGCCCGTCGCCGGGCTAAAATAATATCCGGCCTCGTAGACTGGATCCCACAAGGACCATCCCTCCGATGAGTTTCCGTTTTGCAACAATATCTCAGATGCCACTATGCAGGCAGCCGCCTCCAGCCTCGGCTCAGAGAGTCCACTCACCGAGGATGCGTAGATGGCAGCTGCCGTGTACTGCGATGCCGAGAATGCTGCCACAAATATCGCGAAAGCGATCGCGGCTTCGAATGCCTGGTCCATGGCTTACCACCTGGGATTTAGCCCGAAATGTGGGGTTGCTTAAATCCCCTCGCCTCTTTGCCCTAGGATTATGGACGTCCCATTTGGGAAAGCAGTGACAATGAATGATGAGGCGCTGACCTTTGACGGCTGGATCTCTATCCCGCCAGCCAAAGAGACCGATGCGTTCAGCAACCTGCCTTTGAACGAGGTAATCACGGCTATGCGGTTCCCTGAGGCCTCGACCAATGCCACCTCTGTTAAGACGATATGCACTCTCACAGCCGTGCCGCTCTGCGCTGCCTCGCAGGCCGCCTCTGCCACCCCTGCGGCCATCTGAAATGCCATTCCCTCCACAGCGCGCTCCGCCATCGCCAGGCCCGCACCCTCCCAGAACGCGGCCGAGGCTGTCGCATACAATCCTCCCGCCGCCAACAGCGACGCCATCAAAATTATGGTCGTAAAGGCTCTGTCCATTCCCTTCACCTCATCCTGACTGGGGTATAGCAGATACAACCGAGCTCGACCGTAAGCTTGTCCCCCCTGCCGACTGTGAAACTGAGGGCTCCGGTACCGTCTACAAAGATATCGGCAACTCCCGGGACGTCTGCATACCTCAGGTAAGTCAAGCCCTTCCAACCACTCTTGAGAAGCAAAAGGTCAAACGTTCCGGCTGCTGAAAAAGGACCCACGATCCTACCGACGATGATCCTCACCGAATGGGTAGTCACGTTGAGATCGCTCGCAGAGCACGCGTAATAGATCGTGGGTATCGGCATTATGAATACTGCCCGCTCGTCCGAATGCATTCCATTGAAGACCCTGACCCCACTCCCCCCGTTCAGAACGCCCAGGTTCTGCCCATCGCAGATGACCGAAAAGTTCTCTCCGGGGACGCCAGTCGCCGCGCTCCCAATTATGCATAAGGCGCTCTTCTCGAGCAGAACGCTATGGGATCCTCCTGGAAGGCTTAGGGTGATGTTGAAAGCCCCCAGTTCCTTCTCGACCATCGGAAATCCGCTGGTTGATAATCCGAACACGATGCCGGATCCGTTTTTAGAGATGATAGTGCCAAGTTCAGCCGCCTTCATCGGGATTGTGACCTCGGAGGATCTTGGCGTCTGCATTGCGATGTAATGTCCACCAAACGCAAATCCGGTTATTATCGCAACCATTGAGACCGAGATCAGAATTGCAGTTATTGCTACGTGCATGCCCCTTCACCACCATCCATTCCGACATATTGACCGATCTTCAATGCCTAGATCTTGCCGACCAATAGGATTCTTCCGTCCCTGATTGGGTTGTACAGCATTGATGAAGAGCGTCCGGGGATCAGTTGAAGCCACAGCCCTTCCGGCCCTCCTCCCAGGGCAGTTACCCCGTGGTAATCAGCAAAGGTTGCAACGGCAATTTCCGCCTCGACCTTGTTCTCCGGGATTGAGAGTGTGCCATCCACCGGGATGAGGTCATCTCCTGGGCTCGAGCGGCTCGGGTCGATGTACGTCCTCCCCTCCTGCCTGACCAGGCTCAGCCCTTGCGTCGGTCCATAGAGACCGAGCAGCCCGTGGGTGCCGTTGAAGCCATGTTCATACGTGTCCCAGTAGAGTGCCGCCCACACGCCCTGCACCCCCGTCAAGTTAGCACGGTCTCCCCAGTCGACCGCCTCGACTGCGAGGCATGTTGCATTGAACTGGTATACCACTGGTGCGAGCGTTGTGTAGGTGATCCTGCTGATTGGCAGCCAAGTCGCCCTGAAGACCGTCCCGTCCTGTAGGGTCGCCCAGACTGGCAGCTCTACTGACGACCTGAGCGTGGACGCATTCATCTCCTCGTAGGGTATGTACAGATTCGCGAATCCATAGGGATCGCACGGCGTCGAGAGCCTGCTCGCATTGAGAGTCCCGCCGGATATAGCACTGTACGCCCCCTCGATTGAGGTCATATAATACCCGCCCCTGGACGTTACTGGGTAGCCATCCGTCATGTAGATGAACCTGAACATTGCGGTCGCACCAGTCAGGTTGTAGTCGAACTCAGCAGCCACCTGGACGGCGTCGACCTTCCAAGTGCTGTTATAGGAATGGCTTATCGATCCGACAGACACAATCGCATAAGCATAGTGCTGCGATCCCACCGGCGCGCTCCTGTTCGTCGAGTAGAACCTGCCCGCCAGCTCCCCGAACGAGATTGTGAACCACCCCGAGGCATTTGTGGTGGTCGTGCCGGTGAACTTGCACACTGAATCCTTCCATCCGTCTTCTGAGCAGCATATTGCACCTGACGGGTCAAGCCATGCCGTAATAGTCACCTCCGAGGGGGAGGAGACTCCTGGTACAGTGCCGGTCACGTTTATCCCAAAGTTCTCGTTAACAACCACCCTGTCGAGCGCCGCCCCAGTGAGTATGTTGCACGGGGAGACTACTACTGGTTCGGTGCTCTGCGTTTGTTCTTCAAGCGAGAACTTCGCGACCGCGGTCTTGTTCTCATTCATCGTTACTTGAACTGTGTCGTTGCTGTAGTCTATACCGTTTATCGACCACTTATGGAAGTTGTACCCGGGGTGGGGTGTCGCGATCAGCGTAACGATACTGCCGGCCTTGTACGTGTAGGTCCCTGGTGCCAGGTTGGCACTCCCGCCATCTGAGGGCTGTATAGTCAGGGAGTAATAAACAGGCGGTGGCAGCGTCTCTGTGATCATGACCGCAACGTCCACACTCCTCGTTAGACCCCCCGCGGCCGTGCCCACAATCCTCAGCATGTAGCTCCCTGCCTGGGTGCCCGGGCCTGTCTGGATTTGTAAGGAGGCTGATGCTGTCGGCACTATCGTGAGGGGGGATAAACCTATCGAGACGTCTAGAGGAATACTACCTGTCCAAAGATGGCTGAGTGAGACCTGTTCTGTACTACCCGACAGAAGAGTTGCAAAGACTGAGGCGCTTCCACTTCCGCCCCTGTTGACCGCAAGGTCCCCGGATTTTGACAAGCTGAAGTCAAACCCGATTTGAGCTGGGGCGAACACTGGGGTAAGCGTGTGGTTAGCGTCCGTCACTATCGAGATCGGGTTGGAGAAGACGACCTGGTTGTCCAAGAGCCAATGGGAGAAGCAATTCCCTGAGGAGGGTGAGGCCTGTACAGAGACCTGCCGCGTCGAGGTGTAAGCATATGTTCCAGGCGAGGGGGTGGTGCCCCCTCCGGTCGATGGCATGATCGTGAGGTATGTGCTGATGATCAGATCGAAGCTCTTTGAATCCGTGATGCCCATGGAATCGGTGAGCGTGCATGTTACTGTGTATGACCCAGGAGAGGTGTAGGATTTCGACGGGCTCTGATCGTAGGACCTGCTGCCGTCGCCGAACTCCCAGCAGAAGGCGTAGGGGGCGGCGCCGTCCTTTGCCGATGCATGGAACTGAATCGTGGCACCTACGGGCGCCTCGTATCTGCTGGCTGAAATACCGAGCTCTGCCCAATGAAGGGTCAAGCCCAGGGATGTCATCGTCACCCTCACTCTGACCTCCGCATAGTCCGTGATGTACTCGTTGTTCCAGTACGAGTAGCTCGCCACCGCCCATGCGGCAGGGCCAACTACCGTGTACCTTGTCTCGCCGCCCGAGTACTTGCTCGCGCCAAGTAGGACGGTTCCACTCGAAGGGCCCGCTCCGTATAGCGCGTCCCCCATGCCTGCAGGCGGGCAGGAGAGCCCCACCCCGTCATCCGGGTCATGGAGGACTGGCGCCCTCACGTTGTAATTGAGGACTTCCCACGTCAAGTAAGAGAGCGCCCTCTCGACAGAGGAGGAGTATGAGAGGCTTCCGGTTACGTTCGCGTTGGGCCACCCGCTGCCTCCGGTCGGAACAGATGCGAGGACATTAAGCTCAAACCCGTCTGGTGTGGTGTATGCCTGGTAGCTCAGGATGGGCTGCTCGAAGCCTAGGCGCGAGGCCTCGTCGTTTGGGAATACGGGATATGCCTGCCAGTTCCACCTGAGCTGCGCAGGGGTCAGGACAAAGCTCTCGGTGTATGCGCCCACGGGCTGTATGCAGGCTGCTGCCGAGGCGGCAAGCAACACGATGAGCCAGAAGACTCTTGGATCAGCCACGATCGACCTACCTCCTCACGACTCTCCGAAGTCCTGGACGGAACTCGATTTGAAAGTGGGGCTCCACCAAAAAATGAGCGGGATCTCTGCCTCAAGCGTCAACTCCACCGTGTGCTTACCGGCGAGCCCGGTTAAATCCACAGTCGGACCTCTAACAGGAACCGGATTCCCGTCGACCAGGCATCTGGTAATTGAGAGCGGGATCCATCCGCTCCCCCACCAATCGAATCCCACCACCATTATTTTTGATTCCTCGGTATATAGCAAGTACCTGTCGCTTATCGGGACTAAGCCGACCACGACCGCATCTGAAGGCAGATAGTCCTTGCCTGCCGTGTTAAGCATAAGATTGTAGGATCCAATGAAGTCGCCTGCTCCGAGAGAGAGTTCGTAGATCTCCCCGTAAGGGACTTGCTGCAGCTCCAGCCAGTGATCTGCCGAATATGTCTCATAGACCACATCACCAAACCTGTTGCTGGCAACCCTTGCGGGGGCGTCTGATGGGTAGACGCAGTTCCTCAGGAGATGCGTGGAATTGTCCGGAAGCTTCACTATAAGGGTGGTTACCGGCCCAATTGAGCTCTTGGTACCGGAGATGTTGACCCTCATGGCCGCAAAATTTAGCGGCCTATCAAAGAGTATCCCCTCTGGCGCAGGCTCATACCTGCACTCTACCTCTTCTGCCCCAACGATTATGATCCCATACACCGGTCTGACTGTGGCTGACAGCAAGGGCGGAATCGAAAGCCACAGGAAGATCGCGAGAGCCCCTGCAATTCCCAAAACAGACAGGGCAGCCCTGCCTCTTATCACCAACTAGCTCTGACCCCCAAAAATACAGCTGCCTTTTTAACTTATTCGGCGGGAAGACCCCTTCCGAAAGGGCGGGGCAGTTCACACCAGGTTGAGCCACTGGCCTGCCCCTCCGGATGGGAGTTCCCTGCCGCTACGGCGCCCCTGCGTCACAGAGTTCAGAATCCAATATTAGATAGAAAAGCGCATTCGATCGTGTGGACGCATCCTGCCCTGCAAAATGGTGGGAACGCGAAGGGGGCGACGTGAGGTGCCTCCTCTGCCCCCGCAGATGCTTGATAAGGGACGGCAAGGTCGGCTTCTGCCTGGTCAGGAAGAATGTCGGCGGCAGCCTGTTCTCGACCAACTATGGCATCGTATCGGTCTCCACCGTAGACAATATCGAGAAGAAGCCGATCTTCCACTTTCTGCCCGGTTCCAGGTTATATTCCGTCGGGTCGTTCGGATGCAACCTGAGGTGCCTCTACTGCCAGAACTACCCCCTCGTCGAGGGCGAGTTTGACGCCGCGCCGTGCAGGCGCCTCTCCCCCGAGGAGCTCGTTTCGGAGGCAATGTCCAGAGGGGTAGACGGCATCGCCTGGACCTTCAACGAGCCGGTCGTCTGGTCAGAGTACGTGATCGAAACCTCGAGGCTTGCACATGATGAAGGCCTCTACTGCGTGTTGAATACTAACGGTTACATAGCGGGCCGCGCCCGTGGCGAGCTCCTGGAGGTCGCGGATGCAATAAAGGTCGACATAAAGGGATTCTCTAGCCAGTTCTACAGGGAGGTCTGTGGGGGCTCCTTAGAGCCTGTTCTTGGGACATGCAAGGCTGCGTTTGACAAAGGGATACACCTCGAGTTAGCCTACCCTGTGATCCGAGGGATGAACGACAGCCCAGACGAGATAGGCCGTTTCTGTGAATGGGTCCGCCTCGAATTAGACCCGGAGACCCCCGTCCACTTCATCATGGTGCGCAGGTACCACCGCTTAAGAGACCACCCTGAGATCGGACTCGAGTCTCTTGAAAAAATCAGGCTCTTCGGGATCCAACGCGGTCTAAACAATGTATATATCGGTGGAACGATGGAGGCTCTTGAGCAGAACACGTGCTGCCCGGACTGCGGGGAGTTGCTGGTCTCGAGAAAGGGAGGAGCAAATGCAGAAAAGGTATATTTCAAGGACCAGCAGGTGAGCAGGTTCTGTCCCAGCCACTCTGACGTCAGGGTCTTTCTGCGCGGCAGATCATGCCCCCGTTGCGGCAGAGCTGTGGCGATCAGGATTCGGTCAGATCTTCAGGAATGACCTCCTGAATAAGAATCGCCACGTCGGCGGTGCCTTGTTTCAGTTCTCAATTGAGGCCGAATCAAAAGGGGCTGCGCTGATCCTGCAGCAAATGCGGGGTGATTGAAACAGCCTTGCACATAGTTAATTTAATATAAAGCCATTTCAAAAATAGTCTGACGCTGGGCCGGTCGTCTAGTTTGGTTAGGATACCGCCCTGACACGGCGGTGGTCTCCGGTTCGAGTCCGGACCGGCCCACTCATTCTTAACTCAAGGCTCGGGGCGGACAATCTCTCGGTCATGAAGTAAACACTCTTACGACCATGCCAGCTCAGCATCCAGCGGCTCTGACCTCCGCACAAAGGCCGATCCGCCGAGGGCGCACGTCCAAACAATAATCTTTCTTGACTGGGTCTTTCCGTCCAAAACTATCGGGGCAATCCCCCATTGAATGCTTGATGGCAGGCTGGATGCCTACAACAGTGAGTATTCTGTAGGATGAATCTCGCGGGGTCGGAATAAAAAATCGATTAAGGCCAAAATAGAATGATTTCGATAACGGGCTGCAATAATTTTTGAGCCGGTCAAAAATGACCTTCCTTTGATCTTTCCGGATTGCCGTAGCCTCTTTAGAAATTCTTAAGTTGATTGGTGCCGATATATCTATCTCCAGAGGGGGCATAAAAAATCACGGAATACGACCAATGGGCTGAAGTCTATGACATAATGTACGGTAATTACCGCGAAGACATCGACTTCTACAGGAGGGAAGCCAAGAAAGTACAAGGGAAAGTCCTCGAGGTGGGCTGCGGGACAGGCCGGATCTTTTTGGAGCTCCTTAAGGAAGGGATCGATGTAGAGGGGATTGACATCTCTCAAAGGATGCTGAACCAGCTCAAGGAGAAGGCATCGGCGATGGGGCTCAGCCCAAAGGTCTCTGTGGCAGACATGCGTAATTTCGATCTCGGGCGCAGATTCCCGCTCATAATCGTGCCGTTCAGGTCTTTCCTATACAACATAAACCCTGATGAACAGCTGAGCTCCCTCCGCTCCTTCCATAGGCATCTTGAGCCTAACGGGCGCCTCATTCTGAACTTCTTCTACCCTGACCTGGAAATGATGATGGGCCTGAACAAGGAATCAGAGGAACTGCTGGTCAGCGAGGAGGGCAAATACATCCTCCGACAGAGATCTTACTTCATAAACGAACCCGACCAGATCATCGAGACAACTGCAGTCCTCTACAAGGATGGCGAGCTCTACTGGAAGGGAACACAGCGACTCGCACTGGTATTCAAGCGTGAGTTCGAACTCCTCCTGCGGATCGCCGGTTTCAGGGACTGGGAGGTCTTTGGGGGGTTCGACGGGAGACCTCTGACATCCTACAAACAAGAAATGGTTTGGGTGGCTTTCAAATAAAATAAAGATAAAATGAAATAGGATGGCTGATGGACTTTCCACTCAAAGGGAGATGTGCCTGTAGGCTTCGTCTCCGTCTTCGAATGCATACTTCACAGTTGTGAACTGTGAGATCAGTTTCCTGACTTCATCCCGGATCGAAGCCGGGTTCTCCCTGTCGACCGCCACCCTCTTGACCAGCTTCGCAATCTCTGCCATATCGTCCTCCTTCATGCCGAGCCTTGTGACCTCTTGGGTGCCCAACCTAACACCAGAGCAGTCCTCCTCCGTCTTATCTGTCGGGAGCGGCGTCTTCGTTGTGACTATGTTTGCCTCCTCGAGCCTCTTGGCCGTGGCGTCCCCGTTGTTGTTGTTCCCCCTGAATATGACCTGGTGGGACCGCGTAAAGCCGTTCTTCTCGCCTAGGACCGGGACGCCCATGTTGTAGAGCTCCTCGGCAAGCCTCCTGGCATTCCTGATGACCTGGGCGGCGTACTCTCTGCCGAATGCGAGGAACTCTGCCAGAGCGACCGAAAGGCCAGCGACGCGGTGAACATGGTGGTTGTTGACAAGCTGCCATGCGGCATTGTCGATCTCCTTGGCATACCTTGCCTTGCAGATGATTATCCCACCCTGCGGTCCGAAGAAGGTCTTGTGGGTGCTGCCAGTAACGATCTCCGCCCCCTCCCTCAAGGGATCCTGGAAGGACTTCCCGGCTATCAACCCGAGTACGTGTGCGGAGTCGTACGCAACTATCGAGCCTGTCTCGTCGGCGATCCTCCTGATCTCCTTAACCGGGTGCGGGAAGAGTATCTCGCTCGCCCCCAGCAGGACGATTTTGGGCTTGACCCTTGCTATGACCTTCTCCGCCTCCCCTACGTCAATGTTCATCTCCTCCATCGAGAACGGAAGGGGTACCAAGCTCACCCCGTGTATCTTGGAAGTCTCCCTGAAGCTCGCGTGCCCCCCGTCGATCACGCTCAGCGCAGTGACCACCTCGCCCGGGGCTGTCAGCGAGTTGAACAGCACAAGATTGGCCATTGTCCCCGAGATCGGCACATAGTTTACATGTTCAGCATCGAAGACCCGCCTTGCCAGGTCGGTGGTGATCCCCTCGAGTTCATCGATGTACTTAGTGCCGCAGTAAAACCTGTTGTGCAGAAATCCGATCGCGTACCTATTCCCAAGATCTGAGATAAGCATCTCCTTGACCGCCTTGCTGACTACGTTCTCGCTGGCGATCAGGTTAAGACATGAGCCTCTCCACTGTGTATGCTCAACGACTATCTTCCTGATGGCTTCAACCTCTCTGCTCAATTGCCTCACCAGACTCTTGAGAATTGGACACAGGTATTTAAAAAATGTTTGTACATTTGTGATCGTTTTTCAATCGGGCGATTCAAGCCCTCTATAGCTTGAAGACGTCGCCGATTGAAGGGGCATATGCTTCGTGCCCTGTTTCCTCCCTGATCCTCTCAGCGAAATCGATGCAGGACTCCGCCTCCCCGTGTACGCAGAGTATCTTGGGGTTTCCCTTAAGCGACTTCACTAGCTCCATCAGCCCTGTCTTGCCGCAGTGCGATGAAAAGTCGATCCATTCCACCCTGCACTTCACCTTCTTCAGATCGCCCGGCGGTCCGTACCTGCCTTCGTCCATTAGGATCCTCCCTGGGGTGCCCGGTATCTGGTATGAGACCAGAATGACGGCATCCTTCGGTCTGTTCCTGATCCTTTCCATGTAGAAGGTCGAGGCCCCGCCGGTCAGCATTCCTGAGGAGCTTATGATGACTCCCTTCTTGTCGACCAGCTTTTTCCTGTCCCTATCCCCTTGAACCCACTTGACTCTCGCCATTGCTTCTCTTAGGAGTTCGGGGTCCCTCAGCTCTGCGGCGCACCCCGCTATCATCCTTGTCGCGGTTCTGCTCATCCCGTCTACCGCAATGTCGTACTTGAATCCGTGCTTCTGCAGGATGCACAATATCTCTTGTGACCTCCCCACAGAGAAGGCGGGGATCAGTGCCTGACCTCCCCCCTCGACGACCTCCGTTGCTGTCTCCACCAGCTTTCTCTCGCATTCCTCCCTAGGCAGGTGATCTACGAGTGCGTAGGTGCTCTCGATGATTGCCACGTCGAGCTCAGGCAGCTCCGGTTCTGCGCGCTTCAGTAGCGCAGTGTCGATCGTGTTGATGTCGCCTGAGTACCATATCTTCTTACCCTCGAGCGTCACAAGCGCATTAACGCTGCCTGGGATGTGCCCTGAATTCTGGAAGAGGACGTCCGCCTCTCCGATCTTGTAACTCCCGCTCCTTATGCTCCTGCAGCTCTCGAGCATAGTCTTCAGCTCAAGGGCCTCGAATGGTATGTAATAGGCGGAAAGGTGTAGCAAGTCCCGGATGAGGATGTCTGTGAGCTGCTTTGTTATCTCGGTCATGTATACCGGGGGCGTTTCGGAGATGTAGAAGAGGGGGGCCATGCCCGAGTGATCCAGATGAGCATGCGTTATTATTATACCGTCTAGATCCTTCGGCGATGTGGAGAGCGGGAAGGCAGGTCTCTCCTCCTTTACGAGGACCCCGTAATCCATAATGATTTTAGTCTTCTCACCCTTAACTTCGAATCCGGACCTCCCTACTTCCCTCCCTGCGCCGAAAACAGTTACAGTCACCAAATTTAATTTAACCTCCGTGATATCTGTCAAAAGAAAGTTTTTCCTCCTTAAAAATTCTTCTGAGCCGGTCTAAAATCAGTCAATATAAGCCCCGCAAGGCACTCTTTATTAATGAGAGTAGGTAATCGATATCGAGGTTATGTATATGGCAATCACGTTCCATGTAAACGACACCTCACTGAAGGGCTGTTCGCTCATTACCGGCTTCCACGGGCTTGGCGCCACCGGTTTTATCTCAGTCAAGCATGCAGTAACCTCCCTCAGTGCTGACCTGATAGGGTACATAGAGACCGACAGGATCCCGCCTTTTGTTTCGATGGAGGAGAAGCGCCTCTCGCTGCCGTTCGAGATCTACAAAAAGGATAGGTTCGTGTTTGTCCTCACCAACGTACCGCCACACCCGAAGGAAAGGCAAAGCTTTTCAAAAGCGCTTGCCGAGTGGGCGATAAACGAGGGGCTATCCAGCTCATACCTGATTGGGGGGTTGGACAGCCGTCTGAGACCGACCGAGAATGACAAGATCCGCTGCACCGTCACCAAGAAGTTCAAAGACATCGAGAGCCTGGGAATACCCCTGCTCGAGAAGGGCTTGTTTGTTGTCGGTCCTTTGGCTGTCATGCTGACATACTTCGAGATAAACGAGTTCCCTGCTATAGCCCTGCTCCCCTACGCGAATCCGACAAGGCCAGACCCTATGGCTGCATCAGTGGCTGTCGAGAATCTGAACAGGCTGACCAACCTGGAGATGGATGTGTCCCAACTAATCACTGATGCGCAGCGGATTGAGATGGAGATACAGGAGTTCAACAAGCAGAGGCAAGACAGGGGCAAGATCGACCAGCACACGCTGTACCTCTGACGTGGGCAGGCTATACCCAAAAGCCCGGCGCTATGGCCTCCCAAGTCTAATTATCCCCTTTGCCCCTTTCCTCAGCGCAGCCAGAATCGAGTCCAAATCCTTCTCGCAATCGACGACGTTGACCACCGCCCCCACCTGCTCCTTGTCATGCGCGTCGCTCCCGCCCACAACGGGTACCCCTATAGCCTTGGCAAACTCCTTGGCCTGCTGGTTTTCAGCCCTGCTGCACTTGCCATTCACGCCCTCTATGAGGTCCACGCCGAGCATTGCGCTCTTTTCTCCGAGCGAGGCCCTCTTCCAGTCAAAAGGATGGGGTGCAACTATGATGCCGCCCGATGCCCTTGCACTGTCGACGACCTCGAAGGCATCCCTCGAGACGATGGCCTCGGTTATGCCGAGGACTATGATGTCCCCGAGGTCCGTAGAGACCTCGATCCCGGGTATCACCAGAATCTCCCCAAACCCCTTTGTATCGAGCACCCTCCTGTACCCGTCTTGGGTGTCGTGGTCTGTAATCGCGACGGCATTGATGCCCTTGACCTTCAATCTCTCTAGTAGCTGGCCCGGGGTTAATGTACTGTCCGGGGAGCTGTTGGTGTGGACGTGCGCATCAAGTAGAATCCTCATCGAGATGCCCTCTAACTTCGTCGATAGTCTTGAGGGTCTTCGCCCCTTCGATCACCATGACTAACCCCGGATCGATAATGAAAACTTTTCTGTACGCATTGGCAGCTATGAACCTCTTGAGGTCCCCTGCAACGTTCAGGCCAATTCCTTGGGAGCATTCATACTGGGAGAGCGGGAAGGTTTCAGAAAGCTCGGAGGGGACCACGCCGAACGGCTCACCATAAAAGCATATGTGGACATCTTGCCCGGCCAAGGTTTCGGCGGCATCCTGATACTCCTTCGATCTGATGTAAGGCCTCTCCGGCGGGTTCGGGATGAAGACTCCTATCCCCCTGCCCATAGGCCTTCTGTAGTTCTTGTTCAACCTCTCTCGGTGCCTCAACACCTCTGGTCTAACCAGCGAGTGCCTGTCGTAGATGAAGATACCCCTGACCTCCTTACCTATCACAGGGTCGTTCTCCTCCAGATATTTGGCGTACTTCCCAAGCCTCTTGTAGGCCTCATAGAGCTTTGGGTGAACCCTGCTCCTCGCCTCTACGAGCTCCCATAGGCCACCTTCCTTCAGTGCCTGCCTTATTGCCCTCATCTCAGAGGCGGTGACATAGAGATTGTGCCTTGCGAGGGCTTCTTCGCGCTCTTTTTTGCTCATCTCCAAGAGATCCTTCTGGGTGTACTTCGAGCATATCGGGCAGCTGCAGGGTAGCTCACTGAGCCGATCGAGCCTGAAGGTGCCGCGGACCGTCAGGTACCGGTCATCTTTGGCGAAGAGGGCATATGCAGCCGAGTCAAAGAGGTCGCAGCCGAGTGCGACAGCCATTGCAAGCATCATCGGGTGGCCTGCCCCGAAGAGGTGCAGCGGCCTGTCTGGAGGGAGACTGCGCTTTGCTGCAACGATCATGTCCACCAGCGTGGAATAGTCGTATCCTTCCATTATCTGCACCGGGCTTCCCAGCGGGTGGGTTTGGAAGTCCAACCTGCCCATCGCCCTGGCGCTCTTCCTTATGAGGTCGAGGTACCTGCCTCCCTGTATCGGGCCTGCCCAAAGCATCGTCGGGTCTTCCCTCCATTCCAAGCTGAGCTTGGCCCTCCTGATCGTCTCTTCCACCGTCCTCTCCGCATCTGTCCTGCTTGCAAATCCGCCGGTTGGCGTGTCGAGTATCACGCCTATGTCGCTCCCGATCCTTTCTTGGAATTTGACGATTTCATGAGGATCCGTCTCGACCCCCCCGTAGATGAGCAGCTGGTAGGCGCCCGAGTCAGTCATTATGACCCCGTCATATCCGACAAGCTCGTGGACGTCGGGGGCCTCATGGCCGAAGTGCTTCAGTATCAGATAGGAGTTCGTGATTATCATCTTGTAGCCGAAATTGTCCTTCAGCTCTCGGGGAGGGATGAGGTTCTTTACTGGGTTGATAACCGGCATAAGGCAAGGTGTTTCAACCTCGCCCCTCCTGGTCAGGAGCACGCCCGTCCTGCCCGCCAGATCCCTCTCTGCAATCTCAAAGGACATCAAAATTCCTTCCAAAAAAAGGGGTATTAGGCGCCTTTTTGCTCGAGAACATGCTGCTCGTAAACCTTTTTGACCCTCTCGACCATTGGGCCGGTCCCTTCGACACCCTCCGGAGTCACCCTGATTCTTTCCATCACAGTGATGAACCCGGCATCTTCGTAGTACTTCACCATGTTCGGGAAGAGCTTCTGGAGCCTCTCCGACAGACCCTTCATATCAAATGGCTTCTCCTTTAGCAGGATCTCCGAGATCGCCTCTCCTCTTATTATCGCACGGGCAAACTTTTCCTTGTTGACTGTGGCATCCTCGAGACAGACGCTCAGATTGGACCCATCAAAGCCCAGTAGCTTCCCTTCGTAGGAGACCCCCCTCGTAGTGATGACCTTGACAGGCTTGTCCACGAAGCCATTAAGTTCGCTGATGAATTTGCGCCCACCTACTGAAACACTCATTTTCGCTCACCTACCCACCCTTAATATTTTATAAATTATAAATATAGTGCAAACCCGACCTCGGGAACATCCTTTTATTGCCTGATCTCCGACTCGGCGCCGCATCTCTGGGGTCAGGATCCCCCGCTCCGTTTTAGTTTCGACATACCCCCTCTTTCTCCGGCTGCCGATCCTTCTCGGCGAGAAATCTCTGCTTAGTTGAAATGCCGCTGTAGTCCTACTGACCGGAAGGCCATTACTGGTAAGTTTTAAAGCCACTGGGAGCGGTAGCCCTGCAGTTCGGTCCAGAAGAATACATTTTTGGTGGTGGAAAATGAGCTGCGACGAATGCAAAGGCCATTTGGTCTCAGACGGCAACGGAAGCCTTGTTTGCACGGGATGCGGTCTCATCCATGCTTACAGCGAAGTTTATTGTCAGTCGGTCGGAAAGAAGCAGCGCTTGGGGAGCCTAATAGCCAAGGGATCTGCGTTCTTCACCGATTTCTCGGAAAGGAAACTCACCCCCGAAATTCAGGCGAAGTATCTTCGGCTCAAAAGACTTCAGGAGTCTGCGTATAATGGTTCGTGCCTCAATATGCTCCAGCTCCACCGCGACCTGGAGTCGATCGCACTAGAGCTCTGCCTGCCCAAGGAGGCAGTTGAAACTACGATGAACTTCTTCGACCAGCTACTCTCGAAGCTCCGGAACCCTTACGGAAACTACGGGATGCTGATGGCTGTGTGCCTGGCCTCTGTATCCCGGGAATTCGGCGATCGTGCGCCGGTCCGCCTGTCGGAGTTGGTCGAGGCTTTAAATCGGAGGGGGTATCGGCTATCCCTGAGGGTCGTTGCAAAGAACCTGAACTTCCACTCTTTCTTCATCCCCTTCAAAAAGAAATTCCATCAATCGGAGGATTACCTCGCAAGTGTGGTCAAAAAGCTGCAGGCATCTCCTTTCATCCAATTCAGGATACGCCTCATCGGATTCGAGCCGGACGAATACTTCGAGAGGCTCTTGTCGCTATCGAAGGCACTGCTAGCCGCCCTCCCCCCGCCCCGCAGATCGGGCAAGAACCCATACCACCTTGCGGCCTCGGCAGTTTTCCTTGCCAACAAGATCCTTGCAGAGTCGAGATCGACCGAGACCATACTGACCAAGTCACAGTTCTCCAAGGACGTTGGGATTGCCGAGTACACGCTCCGGAGCCATCTGTCGACAGTCTTCACCGGTGGAGTCGCCCAGTCCAGGGCTCTCGCTGCCCAGAGCTAGCTTATGCACACCAGTCCCTCTTTTTTTCTTCTGATTACGGTTTAGATTGCAAGCCTAATCGTGTGGTTAGCCCTGAATAGCATCCCGCTTCCCCAGAACTCTATACACAGCCTTCCAGTCACCAGCCACTTCTCGCCTCCCGTTTCACCAGCGTAGCGCATCTGGTAGCCATCGACCTGCTGCCCCGCATATTCCTCAACCGAGAGAAATCCGACGTGCACAACCGGGCTGTAGACCTCTTCGCTCTTTTCATAGCTGTTGACCTTCGAACTCCACTGCTCTACCAACAAGGGCACTCCCTCGCGAGCTTCATCCAAGGAAGTGAAATTTCCGTGTGCCTTTAGATGGCTGCAGAGATCGAAGAGCAGGTTGTAGGAGGTGAACTCGAAGCTTTTGAGCAGATCCAACGCCTCCGCCTCTTTCACAACCTCCGTGCGAGTGGTGTTTATGGCTAGAGCGGAGAGCAGGACCAGGAGCAGTATAATTGCCTCGCTGGCGGTGAGGATTACCCCCTTCTTGTTATGTAAAATAGGGTTATCCCCCCTCCCCTGCTCGACAAGAACTGCAGATAAGGCCCTCGGTCCGGCTCTTCCAAACTCAATCTAATCCCCCCGGTATCCAAAATGCCTTGGCTAGCACACAGATCAAGAAGCTGAGTCAAGTCGCCCGAGGCAACTAGCTGGTAGAATTCCTGCCTCAGCTTTTCCTTCTCCGCGATCTCAAGGGGATCGACCTCCAAGGCCCCCCGGGCAAGGAATGGCACCGAGAGCACAGCAATAGCAATAAGAAATGCCCCCAGTGCGTCGATAAGGGCGACCTGACCCCTAGCCACCGCAGAAAGCCTCCGGGTACGCGTTTCCGGACGCGTTGTCGAACACATATTCAAAAGGGATTCTCCCCAGCGCCTCAGTGACCTCCTCGAGCGCGTCAGTCTGGTCGCCGATGTACCCCACTACAAAGGCATTTATCGCCACGACGGCAAGTATGACTGGTACGACCAGAAGTAACTCCAGCACCTCGTCACCCATCTTCCACAACCCCCATTATTCCGTTGAAATCGACTTCGAACCTGCCCGTGCTTCCCAGCCTCTCCACCGCGGCCAGAAGAATCCCGTTTCGCTCTCCCGTAGCCGACTCGAGAAGCTTGGAGAAGAGCCCAAGGCTGCCTTCGCCGATCGCGGTAGAGATCAGCATCCAGCACAGTAAGACGGCCCAAAAGACTACGACTCGAGAGGTCAATGCTTCTCCCGTCATTAAGCCTCTTATAAAAACCCGCGCACAGGACGCCCAATGGAGGTTTGCCATATAAGTTCTGGCATATGTCGGAGGTCGATCTGGTGGTGAATTGTCAGGAGACAGAGCGTTTTCAAAAGGGGAGGGCTGACGACGTTCTATCCGTGCTCGAAGAGCGGATCGCGATCCTAGAGTACTCGATATGTCTGGTTTCCAAGAAGGTAGAAGAGATTGAGAGACGATTCCCTTAAGATCTACAGAAACCTCGATCCCATGATGTCGCTCTCTGAGTTCGAGCGGGTGTCTGAAGATCTTGCAGGTTCGTCTGCCCTCTGCCTTTTTTCAGGGAAGAATGGTCTCCTGCTCACCCGCGATCAGTTCCAGATGATAATAAGGGTGTGCCGGGACCTGGGGCTCTGCCTCGATCTGCTCTCCAAGTCAAAGGGTTGCACTTTCGCAAAGGAGGCCTCCTCTTTGCGGGATAGTGGGTGGCCTGTCCTCTTTTCGAAGCTCCGAGTAGGGGTCCGAGGCAACAAAAAGGGGGTCAGGTGCAGGTTCTGCGGAGCGTGCCGTGAACTTAATGGGATAAAGTCCCTCGCGTTTTCAAGCAGCGAGCTCTCCTTTGCCCTACGTCCGCAGGTGGTTCCCTCCGGTCTGGTCACTTTGGGTTCACCAGAGTACTCGATCCCGCCCTACTCGATTTACCTATTAAGGCGCTCCGGAAGGCTGGTCTACATCCCTGTGCTCTGCGCCCTATCCGTTGAAGAAAGGATCAGGGCATTCAGGCTCATCAGGAAGGTCAGGAAGTATGAGGAGGAGCACCTCAAGCCTCCTTTCTCGATTCAGCTTGGTGATGTTATTGAAGAGAGGCGGGCAACCCTCAGGGGATTTTCAAAGCTGAGTCCGCCTTTGGAGAACTTTGCCCTTTATTCGTCCGTCGGGTTGGGGGATATCCTCCCGCTCCTGATTGACGACAATGTCGGAGAATTCTATGCCGACTCTCCAAGGACATTCGCCTACATCGACCACAGGGAGCTAGGCAGATGCGAATCCTCGGTTTGGGTCAGTTCAGGGGCGATCGGGCGGCTACTGGCGTTCTCTGCAGGGGGCTCAAGAAGGGCATCTGACTACCTGAACCCTTCAATAAAGGCATCGATAAAGACAAACGAATTCCATGCCAGGGTCTCTATCGATGCCCCTCCCCTCTCTTTTGAGGGCGCCTCAGTTGATGTACGAAAGTTCTTCAGGGACCCCACTAATTTCGGGATGCTGACAAAGAACGGGACAATCACTCCTGAGGCGGTCTCGTACCTGCTCGCGAAGCTGAGGGAGGGGAGCAGCTTCAGCATCTACGGGGAGAGCGGCTCTGGCAAGACAACACTCGCTATAGCACTCGACCTGGAGACCCCCTCACACTGGAGGAAGTACTCCGTGGAATCTGATATTGCAGAGAACATAACTCAGCGGCATCTCGGGAAGCACCAGGTCAGGCTGATCGCCGCAACAGGTTCTGCAGAGGCCGCCGAGAGGCGAAGGGAAGTTTTGGACAGCCTCCTCCACAAATCGCCGGATTACGTCTTCTTCGGGGAGGTTCTCTCGGAGTCCGACAGCCGTGCCCTATTCCAGATCATGGCATCTGGCATACGCTGCATCCACACAGTTCATGCTCCGTCTGGGGAGGGGCTGTTGAGGAGGTTCGTCTACCAGCACCATATCCCGTTGCTCTCCCTCTCTGACTTGGGGGTACTCGTGCAGATGCGGAGGTTCGACACCGGTGGCAACTTCACAAGGAGGGTCGTAAGGATATCCGAGATCATAAGGGACGAGCTCCCGGTCGAGATGCCTGCTCTCAGGGACATCTTCGTCTGGGATGCCGCCTCCGGGCAGCTAGAACCCACCCCTGCTTACCGTGAGATGTCAATAACCGCATAGGTGGCAACGTGGTTTGGAAAACCCGGAAAAGGACCGTTCCGATACCCGGTATGCGCTGCTCGCAGCGCTCTCCCGTCGCCCCCTCCTGCCGTACAGCATGTTGGAGCGACTCTCCCGTGCACTGGGCTACGATGCATTGGAATTCTCAGGCGCTGCGGGCATTGAATTACTTGCTGCGGGGCTGAACCTCACCATAATTTCGACCGCTGCCATCCTGTTCTCATGCCTGTTTTTGGGCACCCCTCTCTATTCGGCTCTGGCCGTGCCAGTCGCGGCGGGGGCTATGCTGGTCATCCTGCCGAGGACGATCGAGGCGGGGTCTGGGGTAAGGGATCTCTTCGAGGCTGCCCACTCCTTCGAGATCTTCGCGACCATACTCTTCGCAACCGGTAATTTGGCCCTCGCAGCGAGCAAGGCCTCAGAGGTGCAGGGTAATGCATCAGGGAGCTTCAGAAAAGCGGTCATCTTGATGAGGGACGGCGAGAGCCCCGAGAAGGCTATCCTCAGGTCCTTCAGCGGCAAGGGCATCTGTTCGGAATGGATAAAGTCTGCAGTTAACGGCAGGGAGGGCGGGGTATCTATTGTTATTACAAATTGGTATGCTGAATTACACAGCAGGATCCTCAGGGCAGAGGACATGCTCTCCCTGCTGGTCGCGATCTCGACTATTTTTCCCATAGGGCTCTCGATAGTCATGGCTGTCTGGGGTCTAGCATCCACGCCTTTTTCCCCGCTCCTGATCCTGATCTTCTCGGCTGCCTTAACGGGGATATTCTGCTGGTTCAAGGGACTTGAGGCGATCCTTTAATGAGACACGCGTTTCCTAACCCTCTCGCCGTCCTCGTCTCCGTACTCGTCACGGCGCCCCTAGCCAACAACACCAGCCTGATCTCGTGGACGCTTCTCCTTCCCATCCTGCTCCTCCTGCTGGACAGGCTGATTCGGATCCGCGGCGTCTCTAAGCGTGGGGAATCTGACTCCACTTCGCCTTTCCTGCTGGCATTCTCGAGGCTTCTCGGGGCGTCTTCCCCTGGAGAAGCCCTCGTCAGCGCGTGCAGCACCTCCGTGCCTGATGAGAGGCTCCTCAAGTTCCTGCTGACGCTTAGAGAGGGGAGGACTGCCGCATCTGTGGTGGGCCGCCTCTCCAGATACATGCGGACAGAGCGTCAGACCTTCGAGGCGGTTGAGGCGTTGCTCCGATTCGACAGAGCCTCCTGCGCGGAGAAGCTCAGGTCCTTCGTAAAATTGAGGGATGACAGAAGGAGGATGAGGATGGACCTCGAAGTGCGTCTGAGGGTCATCTCAGTGCGGTTTAAGATACTCTCGATGATATCATCTGCCTGCCTCGCAGTCACAGCTTTCGCCTCCCCTATACTGGGGTCCTTCTTCTCCGACCAGCGGCTGGGGGTTGTCATGGGGGGATCCCTCATCCGGTTTGATCTCCCTGCCTTTTCCGTCTTCTACGCGCTGGCCCTCCTGTCCTCATACCTCCCAACCAAGACACTGCCCTTTGTCGGCGGTTTCGGATCCGTTCTTCGTGCTTCTATCGCCTACCTCGTCACTTACCTCGCTCTGGTCATCTTCGTGGGCATTGCTTTTTAAAGCCCCACGATCTAGGGGGGAAGATAATGCGTAGGCGTTTTTCCAGGAGAGGGTCGCCCCTGGTGGAAGAGGGGCTTTTGCTGGGGCTATCAATAGTGACACTGACAGTCGTCATGTCGATCGTTGTCGGTCTCCTTTCGGGGGTTCAGAACACATTCAACCTCTCCGTATTCAATGGGAACGAATTTATCGAGAACCTACGGAATTCCTTGAACCAAGTCCTTTCATTTTTCAGGATAGGCTGAGACATGTCGATAATACCCTCTTTTTTTCTCGCACCCCTCGCCTTCCTATTCCTGAAAGATTATCTGGGGATTCCCATAGCCGCCGCGGCTTCGGTCTCAATCCCTCTTCTGTCCGCCCTGGTCTTGACATTGGTGAAGCGCAGCCCTTACATAGGGGCAGTGCTCAGGCTTGGGCGATCACCACCCGTTCTCGAGTTTGGAGGCAAGAAGTACTCTGCCGTAGCCGTGTCGATAAGCGCCTCTTACGAGGAGTCTTTCGGCAGGTTTGAAAAGGAGCTGGCCTACGAGCGCCTGTGCAGGTTCACCGAGGCTATGGGCTCATTCGGGATGCCGACCGCCTACATAATGTACTCGCTTCCGGGATCCGGCCCCCTCCGCGAATCGCCGAGCGGGAGCCAGGCGCTGCTGATTGCGTGGTTCTGCTCGGACGACAGGAGCGACCTCTCCGGGAGGTCAGAGATGGCGTCGAGGCAGCTGGAAAGCCTCGTCAGTCTGGTCTTCCCTGGGGCGCAGACAAGAAGGCTCGACGAAAGAGACCTATCGTTGATCATCTCCTCGCCCTTGCCCTACTCGCTGTGCAAGATCGGCGGCATTGCCAAGCACTCCTCTGGAGCACCCCTTTCGATCGTCCCGCCTCCTCCTGACCGACAGGACCCGTCCTCCTTGGTGCCTGCTTTGCAACCGCCTGTAACCAGCGGAGGACCTCTGATCGGCTCCGTCTATTCGAGGGGGAAGGAGGTGGCTCCCCTCTGCATCCCGCTCGCAGATATCAGGCGTCACGTCTCGATATTCGGGGCCACCGGCAGCGGCAAGTCAACGACCGCAATAAGCCTGGCGCTCCGGCTCTACTCTATGGGCGCCTCAGTCCTGATATTGGACTGGCATGGTGAACACTCCCTCGTAGTCGAGGACGCCGGCGGAAGGGTCCTCAAGCCAGGCACCCAAGGCGGTCTCACCATCAATCCGCTGTCAGGCTTCAGCGGCAAGGATCTGTCTTTCCAGGTTGAGTTCATTACCGACATCTTCGCACAAGTCTTCCGCTTTACCCCTCCGCAGTCTTACATGTTCAGGGAGGCGCTCAAGGCGGCGTACAGGTCCAAGATCACCCCTACCGTCTCTGACCTGATAGCCGAACTGAGCCTGCTGCCCATGCGCTCCAGCTGGGATCATGAGACTAGGATGGCGCTGATGAGGCGCCTCAAGTCGTTCACGGAAGGGGCATGTGGGTTCGCCCTCTCTGGTGCCGACTCCATCCCTCGGGACGAGATCTTCCAGGGCTTGGTCTCAATCGACCTGACAAACCTCAAAGACGTCAACAACAGGACGATCTACGCTAACATCCTGATGAAGATGGTCTATGACTACTGCGTCCAGCGGGGCGAACGCACGGATCTCAGCCACGTCCTCCTCATCGAGGAGGCGCAGAATATCTTTCCCCCGAGACGACCCGAAGATCCGATGACTATAGGCGAGAGGATACTCGCCGAACTCAGAAAATTCGGGGAGGGGGTCGTGGTCATATCCCAGTTCCCCTCCTCCGTGTCCCAGGACGTGGTGAAGAACACTGCCGTCAGGGTGATACACGCCATAAGATCAGGGGAAGACCTGGAGGTGATAGGCGCCTCGACATCGATGGACGAGAGGCAGGTGGGCGCAATACCCCTCCTCTCTGTCGGCGAGGCAATAGTGAGCCTCCCGAGCAGGTCCGGCAACTTCTTCGTGAAGGTCTCTGCCGATCCGCTTATCTCCGTCTGCCGCCCGCTCAGTGCAGGAACTTGTCAAGAACCCCTTCCTTCTGGAGCTGGGCAACCCAGTTAACGCTGCCCGGAGCCAGACCACGTCCGGAGATGGCTTCCCTGACGCTATTTAGCAGCGGCTGGGAGCCGAGCCCGGTGGCATCGACCTCCACGACTGCCCCCTCACCGAATGCCTCGACTGCGTTGACCAGGCAAACGTCAAGAACCTCTGCCTGGACGTTCTCGTCAACCTTCGACGGGGGGTATCCCCTCTCAACCAACCTCTGCCTGAGTACCCTGGGATCGAGCCTTATCACAACCGCCCTCTCAACGAACCTTGGAGGGACTATCTCCCCGTAGTGCCCCTCGACTATGAACTTTGCCCCCTCCGCCTTCAGCACCCTTGAGAGCTCCCTCCTCAGCTTTGCCTCGTCGATTATCGCTGCCCCCCTCCTTGGGTCTTGATCTGCCAGAGCCCCGACTTCTTTTGCGAGCGCGTTCAGCTCGATTAGCCTATACCCGTCTGCCCTTGCCAGCTCCCTGGCTACGGTCGTCTTCCCCACCCCGGGGGTCCCTGTGACCACTACCGCTTTTCTCATCTGGTCGCCCTGATGGTCTAAATGGCACAGGGATTAAAACATTCTCTAATGCCGTTCAAACCAAAAACAGAGAAGCTGAAAACAACTGGTGCGGAGGGACAAAAAAGTTGGAAAAAACAAAAAAGTAGGGGTTTAGACTTTAGTCCTCCCCAGCCCCGCCTTCGCTGGGCTTCTCGGGTGCCTTGGGGCCGCCTCCTTTCGAGGAGGCGATCACATCGTCGATCCTCAGTATCATCGCGGCCGCCTCTGCGGCGGACTTGATTGCCTGGACCTTCACGGCAAGGGGCTCAACTACGCCGAGCTTGAGCATGTCGCCAGTCTTGCCTTCCCTGACGTTCACTCCTGCCCAGATCTCGCCCTTGTCATGGAGTGCCCTCAGCTCCACCAGTACGTCGATCGGGTCCATCCCGCCGTTCTCCGCCAAGGTTCTCGGGATCGCCTCAAGGCTGTCCGCAAATGCCTCGATGGCTAGCTGTTCCCTTCCTCCGATGCTTGCCGCAAAGTCCCTCAACTGCTTCGCCGCCTCGAGCTCTGGTGCGCCTCCGCCGGCGACGATCCTACCGTCCTCGATCACATCTGCAACGACGCAGAGCGCATCGTGGAAGGTTCTCTCAGCCTCGTCGACAACCCTCATGAGACCTCCCCTGAGCAGCACGCTGACCGCCTTGGGGTTCTTGCACCCTTCGATGAATGTCAGCTTGTCCTCGCCGAACTTCTTCTCCTGCACAATCCTCGCTTCTCCCAGATCCGTCGGTGTGAGGTCGTCTAGGTTGGTGATTATCCTGGCGCCAGTCGCCTTGGCTACCTTCTCCATGTCTGACTTCTTGACGCGCCTCAGCCCGAGGATGCCTTCCTTTGCGAGGTAGTGCTGGGCTATGTCGTCGACGCCCTTCTGGCAGAGGACTACGTTCGCTCCGGTAGACTTGATCTTGGCGACCATGTTCTTAAGTAGCTTCTCCTCCTCCTCGATGAAGCTCTTCATCTGCGTCGGGTCTGTGATCCTGATCTCTGCGTCGAACTCCGTCTTCTCGATCTCGAGCGGCGTGTCCAACAGCGCTATCTTTGCATTCTCAACTACCTTCGGCATGCCTGGGTGGACCACTTCCTTGTCCACAATCACACCGTATACGAGCTGGCTGTCTCCGATGCTGCCGCCCTGCTTCTTGACTATCTGGATGTAGTCCAGGTCTGCGACGTACTTGTCGCCGCGCTTCTCTGCGATTGCCTTCACAGCCTTCACGGCCATCTCTGCAAAGTAATCCTGGTTCCCAACAGACGCCTTGCTGTTCATCGCGGTGTAGGCGATCATCTTGAGGTTCTTCTCATCTTCAAACCCCACTGGGATCGCTATCTTCGAGAGCACCTCTACAGCCTTCTCCGCTGCCTTCTTGTAACCCTGGACGATAAGCGTCGGATGTATGTTCTTGTCTATCAGGTCCTCTGCCTTCTTCAGCAACTCTCCGGTGATCACCACCGAGGAGGTCGTCCCGTCTCCAACCTCATCGTCCTGCGTCTTTGAGATCTCAACCATCATTTTGGCAGCAGGGTGCTGGACCTCGATCTCTCCTAGGATCGTCGCGCCGTCGTTGGTGACGGTTACGTCTCCAAGGGTATCGACAAGCATCTTGTCCATTCCTTTCGGGCCCAAGGTCGTCCTGACAGCCTCGGCTATTGCCCTGGCCGCCATCATGTTTATCTTCTGTGCCTCTCTTCCTTGTGTTCTCTGGGTTCCTTCCTTCAAAATCAAGACTGGAACTCCACCGAGTTGAGCGGTTGACATAGAATCCACCTCAAACAAATTGCATGAAGAAAGACTTTTACACTTCTATATATACATTTCTGTCAGCCCGGGAAGCAGGGCACAGGCCGCCAGGCCGAAGCCAGACCGAACAAGGGGACCACCCCCAAAATTCAGATCCCGAGCTTCGTCATCGCCAGCAACTTCCTGCTGGCCATCTTGATGTCATCCGAGTTTACCGTCTTCCTGCCTGCGTGCTTGGCCAGCGCTATGGCGTCTCGAGAGATCTCGAGCGCAAGCGTCTCAAGGACTTCCCTCAGCGCTTCCGAGGCTTCGTCGCTAACCCTCTCCGCACCTGCCTTCCTCATTATCCGGTCCATCGCGGAAATAGCCAGGTCTGTCATAGTGATCCTGATAGAGTATGTCTGGGGCGTTTAAAATATTTCCCCCCCAAATAACTTCATGACGCGTTTCCCGACATCACAAATTATAAATTATGGTTCTAATATCGGGTTGATAGCCTGTGGTGACTGGTTTGGGAAAGGTTCGTATAGGGAAGGTAAAGAGCATCTCAAATGAGCTTGTCCTCAAGTACGGTAACGTTTTCACTACTGATTTTGAAGAGAACAAAAAGCTGGTCCAGCAGTACACTGATATCACCAGCAAGCGGCTGAAGAACAGGGTTGCGGGCTACATTACCCGCCTCAAGGCAAACGAGAAGAGACGGGAAGAAGCTGAGGCTGCAGAGGCTGAGAAGATCGAGGAGTCCGAGCCAAAGCAGACCCTAGACATTGAGGGTGAGCCTAAGGAGCTCGAGGAAGCGGCGGAGGCTCCTGAACCAGAGGGGGCCGGGACCGGTGGCGATGCTGGAGAGCCCACGGATGAGACCACCGCCGAGGCGGCTCCTGCAGAGGACGAAAAGGCCGAAACCAGCACCGACGCGAAGGGCGCAGCCCAATAAACCGCCATTTTTATTCGCCTCCGAACAACTCGACGGCGGGCATGCGGATTGCGCCCGCCCCTTTCCTGCACCCCTGCTGGACGGGGAGGCAGCAATTTTGATACAGATATTATATTAGTGAATCCAAGCATAGATAAGATCGGAATGAAGTGGTTGACCTGCACTGAGTCAGTCGATGAAGAGTAGCACCTCCACTGACCTCTGATCACTTCCGGGGTAAGGGATGTTGAGCTCCTGCCTCCCGCCGGTAACAGCAGTCGCAATCGGTGATCTGCGCCCCCACGAAGAGTATGACAGGAAGATCCTTTACGAGGTCGCCCTCTCCCTCCAGACCGAGAGGATGGTCAGGGACCCGATCATTGTGGATGCCTCTAGCCTGATGATTCTCGACGGGACCCACCGGTACTGGGCGCTGCGCCGCATGGGTTGCCTCTCGGTCCCAGTCGCAATGTACGACTACGCGTCGAGCTCCGTTGGGATCGCCCGGTGGAACCGCTGCATCGCCTCGCCCGCCATCTTACTTCCGAACAGGAAGATCAGGGTCGAGCACTCCAACACCAGCGAAGCCCTCGCTGCCGTCACAGAGCGCCGGGCAAGCCTTGCGCTCATAGGCGCATCGGGATCGCAGCTGGTGATTGAGGAGGTGTTTGAGATACACCGTGCATATTCCCTGCTCAGCGAGCTCGAGACCGAGCTCAGGGCAAAAGGGTGCGGCATATCCTACGCGACCGACGAGGACTCCTTCATGCGGCTAAGAAGAGGGGAGTTTTCCTGGATCATGGTCCCTCCGGCGATAAAGAAGGAGGAAGCCCTAGAGGCTGCGCTGAGCGGTCGACTCTTCCCAATAAAGTCAACGAGGCACATAATCCCGTCCCGCCCGATCAACCTCCGCATCCCGATCGAATGGCTCATGGAGGCTCCTGCGGCCGTCGATCCAAAACTCCAGGATCTGCTGTCGAGGCTCTCCTTCAGGAGGGTTGGAGCCGGCGCGATGGTTGATGGGCGGAGGTACGAGGAAGAGGTTTATATCGGTGAGATCTCCAACCCATGAGGGGGATCTTCCCTTGAAAGTGAGGGTGAAGTACATGGCTGTGCTTAGGGGTCTCTCTGAGGTTCCAGAGAAGGTCATTGACTTCAATGGCAGCACCTTGGGAGAGCTAGTCGAATTCCTGCGCGGGGCAGAGCCCGGTCCGATCAGGTCCAGGATGTTCGACGAGGGCAACAGGGTGCGTCCTGACATAGTTGTGTTCATCAACGATTCCGACTCGACGCTGACCGGCGGGCTGGCATCCCCCCTGAAGGAGGGGGACGAGGTAGTCTTCCTACCATCGGTGCACGGCGGATAGGTGTCAGAAATGGAAATGCTTGTTTTGGACTGGGGCAGGGTCCACTCTTCTGTCCTCGAGCTCTCCCGTAAAATTGAGGGGAGCGGATTCCGCCCCGACTCGATCGTGGGCGTCGCCCGGGGGGGCTGGGTCGTGGCAAGGCTGCTCTCCGACCTGCTCGGGGTTGACGAGCTGCTCTCAATCAGGGTCTCATTCTACACGGGGGTGGGCAGGCGGGAAGCCAAGCCGAGGATCGCGTCGCCCATAGCTGGCGAGATCAAGGGAAAGCGGATACTTGTTGCCGATGATGTTGCAGACACGGGCGAGAGCCTCCTCCTAGTGGTGGATCACCTCTCTGCACTGGGGGCCTCAGAGATCAGGGTCGCCACGCTCCATGTCAAGCCTTGGTCGAAGGTTAAGCCCGACTACTTTGTGGAGGGCACTGCCAGCTGGATACTTTACCCGTGGGAGTACCGTGAAACAATGACGAACCTAATCCGGGAATGGATCAAGGACGGGATCGATCCGGCTAGAGCAAGGGAGAGGCTCGTAAGTGCAGGCATACCGTTGGAGATCGTTGAGAAGTTCTCTCCCGGTATACCCAAGGAGATCCGGTAAGATGCGCGTGTCAAGTTTGGGGGAAGGCCGGTTCGCATTTTTGCTGATGGCAGGTCTGAGGCCGAAGCCTGGGGCGGATCCAAGGCCGCTGCTGGCGAAGTACTCCCAGTCGCCGAGCCTGCAGATGCTGGATGCGTGCTCTGTCGCAGGTGAGGCGCACCTTATGGCCGCCGCCATCCTGGCAAAAAAATCTTGGGAGGCGGGGGAAAACGTCTCCAGGATCCCTGCAAACGAGGTCTTGCTCTACGCGTCCTCCAAGCGGCAGATCCGGGAGGCCATAGAATTCATGGGGGTCCGGGAGCACTCCGTCGGCTGGGTTGCAGTCGCAGTCTGCGAGAGCGAATCCCAGGTGCTGTGCCTGATGCAGGATCTGCTCGAAATGGGCACCGAGGACGACTCCCTCATAGACCTCGACGAATCCAAGTGCCCTGAATTGGAAAGAAAGTTCGGCATCTCGGAGGAGGAGGTGTCGTGCGTCCTACCTCTCGTAGGCTCGAGGCTAAGGGCTGTGTCGTCCCTAGTCGTGGAGAGGGTCTCAATCTCGGACCTCTACCGGTGACCCTCTAGTCTTTCCCGAGTGCCGCTTCCTGCATCTTTGTGACCGAGACTATGTCGTCCGGTCTCAGGACCGAGACGCCTGCCAAGTCCCTTATCAACTCGATCTCGACTATCCAATCCGGGTTCTCGAGGTCTACCTTCCTCTCGATCTCCCGGGCGACCTCCCTGATCAGCCCCGCGGAGCTGATCTCCGACCCCCTCTTGTTCACGGTTATCCTGAACGAGGCCCCCTCCGGAATCGCCGCGGAGAGCCGCTTCACGGCTGCCCTTATGTCCTGTGCTTCTGCCCTCGTGACCTCCTGGATCGGCGTGACCTTCTGGATGAACCTTGCCCTCCAGGGGTCTTCAGCCAATTTGGTTGCGAGCGCCCTGCAGAACTCCACTGGGTCGGATGGCACTTCGCCTTTAAGGAGTCCTGGGAAACCTGTCCTCGAGAACCTGATCGAAGCCTCTCCGGAAATGGTCACGAGCTCCCTCATGCAGTTCCTCTCGTTGCCCCTCTGGGTCGTCACGATGATATTGAAACTCTCTCCCCTGCCTGATGTTCCCATCTGCAGCAACCTCCCGCCCAAAGCTGCCCTTATCCCCTCTACGTCTACCGGCCCCTCTCTAATAAGCCAGACCCCCTCGGCTATCTTTGTCCCAACTTCGGGGATAGGATCGCCGACCTCGACTACAGTGGAGGCCCTCCCAGCCGGGGTCTCCCCCGCGTCCACCACGATCTCGACCGCATTAAGGAGCTCCGGATCGAGCTCCCCTACAGAGCCCGCTGCCCTCCTGCCGGAGATGTTTGCACTAGTCCCGACCAGCGCCCCTCCAGATGCCGCTATTATTGAGATCGCGACGGGGTGGTCGGGGATCCTGACGCCGACCTTCTGCCTGCCGCCGGTCAGCTCCTCCGGTAGTCTCTCCCTGAGGGGGGCAACTATCGTGAGCGCACCCGGCCAGAACCTCTCCGCGAGAGCCCTCCCTGCCTCGCCCAGCTCGACCAGCCTCTCGGCGGAGTGCAAGGAGTCGACCAGCACTGGCATCGGCTTCTTCTCCCTCCTCTTCGCTGCAAAGACCCTCCTGACCGCTGCTGCGTTCCTCGGGTCGCACCCTATTCCGTAGACTGTGTCGGTGGGGTAGACAACGAGGCCGCCACCCCTGACCACTTCACCAACTTCCCTCGGGTCGAACCTCTCGGCTGCGCATATCCTTCGGGGCATAGCAAGATGATGATCATAGACAGACTTAAATATTTCAAGCTCACGAAAACTCTTTGCTCTCTGGAGGTATTTGGATTGTTGTATATGGAAGAGGACTTCGATGACGACTGGATCGAGGACGAAGAAGAGGACGAATGGCCCGAGGACGAAGAAGAGGACGAATGGCCCGAGGACGAAGAAGATTTCGAGGAAGAAGAGTGGTAATCTTCTTCCCTGCCTGTTTTGTTGGGGGTAACTAAGTGGAATTCTGTCCAAAGTGCGGGAAACTCTTGATGCCCGAGAAGAAGGACGAGAAGATATTCCTGGTCTGCAAGTCGTGCGGCTTCCAGAAGCCAACCGCCGAGACAAAAGGGTACAAGATTGTACAGCCTGTCGACGAGAGCAAGAGGAGGACTACCCTTATTGTGGAGGCTTCCCAGGTAAAGGGGAAACGCCGGAAAGAGGAAGAGCACGAGCTGATAGCCGACAACTATGACCTCTATTCAGAATCGATGCTCGAGGAAGAAGAGGAGAGCGAATCAGAAGAGAGCGACTTCGAATAGAGTCCTTCCCGGGGGCAGACGCAGGTGACGCGGATCGTTGTACTTGACGCTGACTTCTGCAAGCCAGGGGAGTGCAGCAAGGAGTGCATACGGTTCTGCCCCATAGTCAGGACTGGCGCCGAGGCGATAAAGTACGAGCCAGGGATGGACCGGCCGCTCGTCGCTGAGAACCTGTGCACGGGATGCGGCATCTGTGTGAAGAAGTGCCCGTTCGGGGCACTGAACATAGTGAACCTCCCGGACGAGCTCGAGGAAGTTTGCGTGCATAGGTACGGCCCTAACACGTTCAAGCTCTACCGCCTCCCGGTCCCCAAAGAGGGGGTCGTAGTCGGCCTCCTCGGTCCGAACGGAGCCGGGAAGTCTACATCACTGAAGATCCTGAGCGGCGAGATGATGCCGAACCTCGGGCTTTACGACTGCCCGCCTGACTGGAAGTCCATACTGCGCTTCTTCAGGGGATCCGAACTACAGGAGTACTTCAAGAAGCTCTCGGAGAAGAGGCTCAAGGTGGTCACCAAGCCGCAGTACATCGACCAGGCCCCCAAGCGCCTGACCGGCACCGTCAGGCAGCTGCTTGAGCGGATAGACGAGAGGCACGCGCTCGACGAGGTATCGGCTCACCTGTCGCTCGAATCGGTAATGGACAAGGACATCCATGCCCTGAGCGGCGGCGAGCTCCAGCGCGTCGCCATCGCCGCGGTCTCGATAAGGAAGGCAGACGTCTACATCTTCGACGAGCCTTCGAGCTACTTGGACGTTTACCAGAGGATGGCAATGGCAAAACTGGTCCAGTCCCTGGCTGAGGAGAGGAAGTACGTCATGGTGGCGGAGCACGACCTCGCCGTGCTGGACTACATCTCAGAGCAGGTCTGCCTCTTCTACGGCAAGCCGGGGGTCTACGGCATCGTTTCCAAGCCCCACGGGGTCCGCGTTGGGATCAATATATACCTCAACGGGTACATCCCGGACGAGAACATCCGGTTCAGGACCTCGCCGATAAGGTTCCACCTCTCCCCGACCCCGACCGAGTGGAGGTCGGAGGACGTGATGCTGAGGTGGGGGAACTTCAGGATCAGCCGCGGCGACTTCGTCCTAGATGCGCAGGGCGGGGAGATACACCGGGGGGAGGTCGTCGGGATCGTCGGCCCGAACGGGACCGGCAAGACGACATTCGTAAGGGTCATAGCCGGGGAGCTCCTCCCCGAGGAGGGATCCCCAATCAACTTCGGACTCAGGATCAGCTACAAGCCACAGTACGTGGTCCCCAGCTCTACCAAGACACTGAGGGAGGTCCTCAATTCGATCGACCCCGGTCTCCTGAGCGCGCAGTGGTTCATCGACGAGATCTACGCCCCTTTGGAGATCGAGCCCCTTCTGGACAGGAGCATGGAGTCGATGAGCGGCGGCGAGCTCCAGCGTACCGCTGTGGCCGTCTGCCTCTCCAGGGAGGCCGAGCTCTACCTCTTGGACGAGCCGACCGCCCACTTGGACGTCGAGCACAGGCTCGTCGTTGCCAGGGCCATAAGGAGGGTCACGGAGAAGAAGGGTGCTGCCTCGTTCGTGGTCGAGCACGACATAGTGGCCAACGACCTCCTGTCCGACACCGTGATGGTCTTCGGAGGATCCCCTGGCAGGAGCGGAGTCGCCTCCGCGCCAGTGGGTCTCAGGAAGGGAATGAACTACTTCCTCAAGAACGTCGGGATCACCTTCAGGAGGGACCCGGAGACTGGGCGCCCGCGCGTAAACAAGAGGGACTCCTGGCTTGACCGGTACCAGAAGGAGATCGGGGAGTACTACTACACTGAAGTGACAGGTGAGGACAAGCAGCAAGCCGTATAAGCCATATTTTTATAAGCGATATATCTGATTGAAATTCGGGTGATCTGAATGCTTAGGCTCGCAGCAATGATGTTCTTGCTCACTGGGATCTTGGTCGGACTCGGTTACGTTGTGGGGTGGCTCTTCGGCAGCCCAGAGATCGTGACGCTGGGCGCACTGGCGCTCGCGATAGCCATGAACGCGATCTCGTACCTCTACAGCGACAGGATAGTCCTTTCGATGACCCGGGCGAAGGTGGTCGGCGAGAACGAGTACCCTGCGCTTCACAGGATAGTCTCCTCCCTGGCGGCGAGCGCAGGGATGCCTAAGCCGAAGGTTGCTATAGTGAACTCGAACGTGCCCAATGCGTTCGCGACCGGGAGGGGGCCCAGCAAGTCGGTCGTCGCAGTCACAACCGGGCTGCTCCAGCTGCTTAACGAGAACGAGCTCGAGGGCGTCATCAGCCACGAGATAAGCCACGTCAAGCACAGAGACGTGCTCGTGGCATCCGTGGCAGCCACAATCGCCGGAGCGATCAGCTACCTCGCGCTCATGGGGAGGTTCGGCGCCTTCTTCGGAGACTCGAGGAACAGGGACGCGAACATGATCGCACTCGTCCTAAGCCTCCTGGCGCCTCTGGCTGCTTTCCTGGTCCAGACTGCCATCTCCCGCGGCAGGGAGTACGAGGCTGACAGGGAGGGCGCGCAGCTCAGCCGCAAGCCGCTCTCGCTCGCGAGCGCGCTGGAGAAGATCGAGCGCACAGTCAAGGGGGGTGCCCGGCTTAACATCAACCCTTCAACGAGCCCGCTCTGGATAGTCAACCCATTCAGGGGGGACGCAGTGATGGAGATGTTCTCTACGCACCCGTCGACTTGGAAAAGGATAGAGCGGCTGAAGGCAATGGCGATGAGCGTCGGCACGCTGCAGCGATCGGAGGACTTGGATTGACGGAGAGCGAGAAAAGCGCTAAGAAACCCTACATATACCCGCACAGGCACTGCCTCTACTGCGGGAGGATAATCGAGGTCAAGGGGAGGGACTACTGCCTCAAGTGCAAGCCCGAGTACGTGAAGGAGCAGTCGAAGATAAAGCGGTCGAAGAGGTTCCAGCGCTACCTCCTCTACTACATAATCGCGGTCTTCGCGATCTTGGTGCTGGTTGCGCTCTTCGCCTGATGGGCGTGGGTCCGTGGCCTAGTCCGGATCAGGGTGTCGGCCTCCGGAACGGAAACCGTGGGGAGAGCCGATGGTCGAGGGTTCAAATCCCTCCGGACCCGCCTAACCTCGAAAGGGCTTCTTTCTTTTTTTCTTTAACCGGGATCCACCGCCTCCTAGGCTGGGAGGTTAGCGGCGACGCAACTGTCAGGTCGTGCCTTCAGATGACAGCGCTGCGCTCGTCGCCTCGGGCATGCCCCTTGTTTCGCCCGTGGCATGCCTCTCCAGGCATATTCCATCTCACTGCCGGGCAGGGTTGAACAACCTATCCGATATCCCGTCCGATTTCGAGCCTGTAAGCTGCGAGATCTATCCGCTTACCCCATGGAGCATCGACGCTGAACTCCCCCGTGAACTCAAACCCGTTCTTCTCGTAGAATGCCCTGGCTGTGCGCTCGTCCCTTCCCGCGTAGACGATTATCTCCCCCCTCCCCTCTCGCGCCTGGTCCCCGATGGCTAACTCGAGGAGCCGGCTGCCGAACCCCCTTCCCTTGTACCCCGGGAACATGACTATCCTTTCCAACTCCGCCTTTCCTCCCCCCTGCGGCACCATCTGGCAGAAGCCGACTATCTCATCCCCCTCCAATGCAAGGTAGAACTTCGAGCCTTTGGAAGCAGCCCCCCTCAGCGCCTCCTCTGAGAATGCCCTTCTGACATACTCCTCGGGTATCCCGAATTTAGTTACATTTTCCTTGTAGAAGTCGCTCGAGGGATCAAGGGAGTTTAGAATCTTGGAGCTGAGCCTCGGCAAATCGCTTGGACCTGCCACCCTGAACTCGACCAAGACGACCCCCGAATAAACATTGGCGGACCGCAGAAAAAAGTTTATTTTTATACCATAGACGGACGCCCTTGCAATAGGGTGTAGCAGCGCACGGAGGTCAGTTCCTCGAGAGGAACTCCTCGACTTCTTTCCTGCTCGGGGTCTCGTGCGAGCCGAGCCTGGTCACCTTCAGCGCTGCTACCGCATTCGCGAACCTTATTGCATCAGCGAGCCCTTCCCCGTCGCTGAGCGCCATGATCATTCCCGCGGCGAAAGCGTCGCCTGCGCCGGTCGTGTCTATCGCATCCACCCTGAAGGCTGGGACCAGCTTCCCAGACCTGCCGTCTGAGATGTAGACTCCCCTCGCCCCGAGCTTGACAACAACGCTCCTGGCCCCCTGCCTGACGAGCGAGGCGGCTGCCATCTCCGGGTCGTCGTGCCCGGTGAGCGCCTTGGCCTCCTTCCCGTTCAGCAGCAGGAGATCCGCGCGCTCCAGGACTGGCCTGATGTGCCCTATCCCCCTGTTGATCAGGAGCCTACCCGGATCGAAGGTGACCATTATCCCGTCTTCCTTCGCCCGTGAGGCTATCTTTGTTGCGGTGTCCACCCTGAGGCTCGCGATGTGGACTGCCTGGTAGTCCTTCATGGCAACGTTTGCGATGTCCTCCGGATCGAGGGTCTCGGCGGCCTCCTTTCGTCCGAACATGAAGACCTCCCCGTGCCTGTTGATGATTATTATCGTGTACCCGGTGCGGTTGACCAGGTCGACCTTGACCTCGTCCAGCGGGACCCTCTCCCTGAGGAGCTCGTCCACAGCCATCCTCCCGAACTCGTCCATCCCGATCTTCCCGAGGAGCATGCAGCAACCCCCGAGCCGCCTGACCCCTATCGAGACGTTGGCTGCGGATCCTCCGACCCCGTAGCTGAGCTCCCTCACCTCGTTGAACTGGTCGCTGCTGCTTATCTCGTCGACCCTTACCCTGATGTCAGCGAGAATGTGCCCTGCAGCCAGGATCATCCCCGTTTCCGACACCCCCTGCCGATCAGAGCCTCTCGGGATCGGCGCCCTTGTGCACGACCTCGAGGATCGCCCTCGCAGTCCCCACAAAGTCCTGGCTCTGGAAGACGTTCCTCCCGACCACGACCCCCGCGCCCCCGGCGTCCATGACGCTCTTGACTGTCCTCAAGAACTCCTTCGGATCTTCGGTCTTCGCCCCGCCGCTCATCAGGACTGGGACAGGCACCGACTCGACCACGCGCCTGAAGCTCTCGGTGCTCCCCGTGTAGTGGGTCTTGATGATGTCCGCGCCTATCTCAACGCTCGCCCTCGATGCGTACTTCACGATGTACTCGTCGTGCCTCTCTATTATCGAGGGGCCGCGCGGGTAGGCCAGGATCATCACCGGCAAGCCGAACCTCTCGCTCTCAGAAACTATCGCAGCGAACTCCTCGGCCATCGCGTCCTCCCCGGGCGCACCCCAGTAGACGGTCGCAGCCACCCCGTCCGCGCCCATCGCCACGGCGTCCTCCACGAACCCTATCCTGTACTGCTGCATCTGCATGTCTGGCGGCCTGAGCGAAGTCTTCCCGGTCAGCTTCACTATTACGGGCACCCTCCCCGCCCAGATGTCTGCGGTCGCCTGCGCGACTCCCCTGGTGAGCATGAGGGCATCCACCCCTGACTCGACCGCAAGCTCGACCACCTTCCTCGGGTTCGATCTCTCGGGCGCAAAGTCAGAAGGCCCGTGCTCGAATCCATGGTCGAAGGCGAACACCACTCCCTTGCCATCCTTCAGTATCCTGCTGAGCCTTACCCTTTTCCCGATGCCAGAGCAGCTATCCAATGCCATAACGACGCACTCCTCTCTATCTTCTCCCGCACCCAATAAATCCCTTTGTGTGGCAGAAAATGGTGGCGCGAGACGGCGGTTCGGAGGGGTGAACCTTCAGCTCCGATCACCCCACCACGAGCTTCTCGAACTCCCCTAGCCCTGCCCTTATCATCTCCTCGGTTATAGCCCCAAGGGGAGTCGGCGTCTCATAGATCCTCTTCGGTATCCGCAGATCCCTTAGGCTGAACCCCTCCCTGTACTTGAAGGCGTACTTCTGCTTCAGCACGGACCTGCCGCGTTCCTTGAGCTCATCCGGGCTGCGCTCCAAGCCGAGCGTCCTCAGGCACCGCGACACCACCTCGGGGGTGTAGACCCCCCTGGCGAAGTAGCAGACGACGAGGCTCGAGAGGACCTGCCTCCAGGACTCCTCCTCGAAGAGCTCCCTGGCTGCGAACTCCGGCGTGTACTTCAGCCCCTCCTTGTACATCTTCTGGTCGATGCTGTACCCTGCTCCGTCGAGGTGGCTGTGCCTCGCTCCGGTCAAGTAGCCGAGGTGCGCTACAGGCCCGGTGTGGTAGCCCGGCATCTCGTTTCCGCCGAACTCGAGGGCAAAATCCTCCCCGCCGTACTTCGACGAGGCGTACTTAACCCCCTTCGCAAGCGCCTGGAAGAACTCGTTTTCCATCGCCACTATGCGCTTGACCGCCTTGATGTACGCCTCGTGGTCGCCCCACTTGAGCGCTATCCCGCCCGCGTCCCCCTCCTTGACGATACCCCTCTCCATGGCCTCGGTCGCCCAGGCGAGGACGACCCCGGTCGACATCGCATCGAGCCCGAGCTCCTCCACCGTGTCCATGAGCTTGAGGTACCCCTCGGGGCTCTTCAGCTCGAGCATCGCGCCGAGCGCATAGATCGGCTCGTAGTCGTACGAGATCATCTTTGTCTTGTAGAAGTACGGCTCGTTCTCGTACGGCTCCCTGAGCGCCGCGATGTGGATGCAGCTCACCGGGCAGTGGGCGCACGCGGTCCTCCTTCCCAGATACTTCTCGGCCATGTTCTCCCCTGAGAGCTCCTGCGCGCCCGAGAACCTGTTCGACTGGAGGTTCCTGGAGGGCAGCGAGCCCGTCATGTTCAGGGGGAGCACGTTCATCGGCGTCCCAAGCTCGTGGTACTTGCACATCAGCGGCGACTTGCAGAACGTCTTGAAGAGCTCCTCGTAGAGCTCCCTGTATACCTTCGGGTCCTTGAACTTGAACGACTTCTTCCCCGAGACCACTACCGCCTTCAGGTTCTTGCTCCCGAAGACCGCCCCGAGCCCGAGCCTGCCGAAGTGCCTGTAGGTCTCGGTGGTGACGTACGAGTAGGGGATGAGCCTCTCCCCTGCCTTGCCGATGCGCATTATGGTCCTGACGCCCGCCCCCGGCTCGACCTCCCTGATTATCCTCCCGACTGTGGAGGCGCTATTCATGCCCCAGAGCGCCGAGGCGTCCCTGAACCTTGCCCCCTTCTCGTCTATGGTTAGGTAGACCGGGGACTCGCTCCTTCCCCTGATCACTATCGCCCCGTAGCCGGCCATCCTGATCGCGATGCTCGACCTCCCGCCCGCGTGGCTCTCCCCCAGGTTGCCGGTCAGCGGCGACTTGAACATCGCAACGGTCTTGGAGGCTAGCGGGAATACCCCGTTCATGATCCCGACCGCGAGTATCACGGGGTTCTTCGGCGAGAGCGGGTCTATCCCCTGCGGGCACTCCTCAGAAAGCAGCCTTATCCCCGCGCCCGCGCCGCCGAACCACTCGGCGAAGATCTCGGGCCTCTCCTCGACCCAGTAGACCCTACGCGCCAGGTCCACGTAGAGGATCCTCGAGAGATCCCCTGCGTGCTCGCTGTCCGCCATCACGCCACCTCCTCCATCCTGATCACGCCGTACGGGCAGAAACCCGCGCAGTAGCCGCAGTAGACGCAGACCGTTGGCTTGTCCAGCTCCACATCCCAGAAGATCGCCCCGAGGGTGCATCCCCTGACGCAGTTCCCGCAGGCGATGCACTTCGCGTAGCTTAGGCGCACCCCGCCCCCTTCCCTCTTGGTGAGCGCGCCTGTCGGGCAAACCTTCGAGCAGGGCGGGTCCTCGCATGCACGGCAGACCCTGACCACGAACCCCCGCTCTATGCCCCCTGCCGACTGTATGTGGATTGCTGATCTCCCTAGCCCGGCCTCGCCGAACCTCCTGTTGCAGGCGAACATGCAGCTCTGGCACCCGACGCACAAATCTACGTCCACTACAGAAAGCCTCTTTACCAAAGTCCGACCTCCAAAACACCCTGCATTATACTCCCTTGTGAGCCAATAAATCCCTTTGTGCAGGAGGCGATCCATCACCCCATCTTTCCGACGAGCTCGATGTGCATCCTCAGGTAGTTGGAGAGCCCTTTGGTGATCAGGAAGTTCAGCCTGACATGCTGCCTCCCGCGCTCCCCAAGCTCCCTGGCGAGCCAAGGCCTCCGCAGCAGGAGCGCAACCCTCTCCGCGGCATCCTCCGTCCCCTCCGTAAGGAACCCCGTCGTCCCATCGATCACCTGGAGCGGTATGCCGCCCGCCCTCTTCGCCACGACAGGGACCCCCTTCCAGAGGGCTTCGGTGACTGTCAGCCCGAACCCCTCCCTCTTAGACAGCTGGATGGCCGCGCTGAACGCCCTCTGGAAGGCGTTGACCTCCAGATCCCCCACCCCATCCAGGTTAGAGAGCACGAAGATGTCTTTGTCCCTGCCCGCGTACCTCACCACTCTCTCGTACCATTCTGCACCCTCGGGGTCATCCCTCGCAAAGGAGCCTATCATGACGAGCTGGACTCCTGGGACCGCTGACTTGACCCGCCTGAAGACATCTATCGCGCCGAGCGGATCCTTCCAGGGGTCGAACCTCGCAACTTGCCCGATCAGGGGTCTGTCCGGGTCGACACCATACCTCGTTAACACCCGCACCACATCTTCGGGCTTCATAGGTGCATTCTTGGGGGCGAGCGGGTCTATTGTCGGGTAGTCGATTATCGAGGGGATAGCCAGCCTCTTCGGGATGTAGCGCTCCATCGAGAATACGGCGAGATCGTACATCCTGACCATCGGCTCCAGCCTCGACCAAACCGCCTCGTTGGGGGTCGAGGTGTCGATGTGGCACCTCCATGCCCACTTCCCGCGCCCCCTCTGCCTCACCAGCGGGAGGGGCTGCGGATCATGCACCACCACGACATCAGAGTCCAGGTCGAGCATGGCCGCATTCTCCGCATTCACCTTCAAGTACAGCGCGAACTCCTCGTCGGATATGGCTGTCCCCAGATCGCCCTGGAGGGCGTTGTGCATCTTCTTCGTGACCTTGAAGAAGTCTATGTCGCCCTTCAGCGTCTGCCAAGTGACGTCGATGCCGAGCGATCTAGCGAGGGGGACCATCCTGCTGAGTATCTCAGCGACCCCGCCCCCGTAGGAAGTTGCATTTACATGCGCAGCCCTCTCGCCCTTTATGATCTCTGCCATCTTCTTTATCGTCTCGACGGTGCCCTCTCCGACGATCGGCGCATAGTCGTCGATCTTAACCATTGATCTCAGCCTTCAGGGATTCTATGCCGATGACCGCGGCAACCGCCTTCAGTACGTCTATCCTTGAGACGACGCCGAGGACCCTTCTGTCACCGTCTATCACCGGCATCCCGCTCACCTCGTTGTCTAGCATCCTCTCCGCAGCGACCCCCAGGTCCTCCTCCGGGCGCGCAAAAACTGTTTTCGTAGGCGAGGCTCTCTCCACAGGTGCGCGCGAGATCTCCGTGAGGTCCCTTTCGAGCCCCTCTTGGGCCTCCACCCCGGAGAGTATGTGCCTCAGGATGTCCCCTATCGTGACGATCCCGCTCAACCTTCCGTCAGAGCCCACGACCGGGAGCCTGCGCACCCTCTCCTTGATCATGGTCTGGGCAGCCTCCTCTATGCTCGTACCGGCCCTGGCTGAGACGACCGACTTTGACATGAAGCCCCCGACCTCAGCGCCGAACCTCTTGCCTCTCAGCCTCTCGATCACCGATACCTCGTGGAACACGCCCTTCAACCTCCTTGAATGGTCTACAATCACGGCGTAGCCGATTGTGTTCTCAACCATGAACTTCAGCAACGCCTCGACGCCTATGTCCTCAAGGAAGATCTCGTGGCACTCATCCATGAATATCCCCACGTCCTCCTCTAGCGTCCCTCTCAGCCCCTTCTTCTCGACCATCCCCGTGCCCCTCACGCCCATGAGCACTTCCAATGCCCTGCGCCCGGTTATGATGCCGACAACCCTGCCTTCGCCGTTCGTCACAAGGATCCGGTACGGATGCTTCCCGTAGGCAAGAAGCTCCAGTGCATCGACGAGCGGTCTGTCGATCTCGAGAGTCGCGCCCTTTACCAAAAACTTCTGCAGAGTCATCCTTACCAAATAACACTACGCTGGATGGCTTTTTACCTTTGCTCGGGACCGCAGGTGGGCGGGGTTTTGAGGTGCGTGAGGATGGCAGGAGCAAGAGCCAAGAAGCGGAGGGTGAAGAGGCCGGTAGGAAACCGGGAAGGAACAAAATGAGGAAGCCGGCTACATCCTCTCAGGCGCCTTCACACCTAGGAGGGATAGCGCATTCGAGAGGACGATCCTCGTCGAGTCCACCAGCCGCAGCCTGGCGTTCCTCGCCCCCTCCCCCTCAGCCTTGAGCACCGGCACGTTGTCGTAGAACAGGTTGAACTTTGACGCAAGCTCGTTCGCGTACTCCGCGATCTCCTCCGGTCTCAGGTTCTTGGCCGCCTCCTCGACAACCTCCGGGAACTTCGACAGGAGGACCAGGAGCTCCCTCTCGTACTTCGAGGATAGCGCGGAGTAGTCGATCGCAGACCCCCTCCAGCCCTCCCCCGCCTTCACCAGGATGTTGCACGCCCTGGCATGCGCGTACTGGATGAACGGGGCGCTGTTCTGCTCGAAGTTGATCACCCTGTCCCAGGTGAACGTGATCGGCTTCTGCGGGGCGACAGCAGCCAGGGCGTACCTGACGGCCCCTATCCCGACGACCTCAGAGATCCTGCGCCTCTCCTCCTCGCTGAGGTGCGGGGACCTCGCGGTCACCTCCCCGTACGCCCTCTGTACCGCCTCCTCCAGAACCTCGTCGAACGTGACGTACCTGCCGCGCCTCCCGGACATCTTGTAACCGGGCAGGTGGACAAGCTCGTAGCTGTAGTGCATCAGCCTCTCCGCGCCCTCCCCCATCCCGAGCGCATGCAGCGCGATCTTCAGCTGGAGCTGCGGGAGCTTCTGCTCGATCGATATCACATTGATCACCCTGTCCGCCCGCCCGAACTTCCACAGCGTGTATGCTATGTCCCTGGTCGTGTAGAGCGTCGTCCCGTCGGAGCGCATCAGCGTCAGCGGGGGCACCTCTGTCCTGATTCCATACTTCTCCTTCAGCCCGAGCCTCTCCACCACCGCCTCGCAGTCGAGCACCACCGTCCCGTCCTCGACCTTTGTGAATCCCGTCCTGGAGAGCCTCTCCACCACCTCCCTGGCACCCCCGTTCCAGGAAGCGGTCTCGCTCTCCCAGTCCCAGCTGTCGAAACCTATCCCCACGCGCCCGAGCGTCTCCCTGAGCCCCTCCAGCGCCGCCTCGCAGAGCCCCCTGATCAGGGACACTGCAGACGGATCCCTCGACTCGTACCTCTTCAGGAGCTCAGCGACCTCCCTCTCAGGATCCTCCGAAGAGTTCACCCCGTCGAGGATCCTGTCGAAAGTCCCGGCGTCCCTCTCCCTCAGCTCCGCCGAGACAGAAACCCAGTCGTCGAGCTCTTTGATCTTCCCCCTTGCCTCCTCGTCCTTCCCCTCTGCCTTGAGCCTCTCTATCTCGCCCTTAAGCGCCCTGATGTTCATCGCGCAGCTCGTGGACGCGTAGACGAACCCGATGAAGTGGTCGATCTTCCCCTTCGCGGCTGACCTGATCGCCCCCTCCCCGCCGAGCATGCTGAGCCCGTAGGCCGCCTGAGAGACCTGCAGCCCTACGTCGTCGATGTAGAAGTGCCTCCTGACGTCCTTCCCTGCCGCCTTCAGGACCTTGGATAGGCAGTCCCCTATGACCGCGTTCCTGGCGCCGCCTATGTGTATCGGGTGGATCGGGTTGACGCTCGTGTGCTCGACGATCACCCTCTCGCCGTCGCCCTTGGAGGATCCGTAGCCAACGCCCTCCTTGCCGACCGACGTGATCAGCTCCTCGGCGAACGCCTTCGGCTCGATGTAGAAGTTGACATAACCTGCGCCGGCAGCCTCGACCTTCCCGACGAGCCTCCTCCCGCCCCCCTGGGCGGCTGCGGCGATCCTTGATGCGATCTCCCTGGGATCCCCACGGACCTTCTTAGCGAGCGCGAAAGTCGAGAAGCTCAGCTCGCCGAGCGAAGGGTCGCTCGGGACGACTAGCCTCACGTCCTCGGCAGGCGCCCCCTCCCTCTCGAGGGCTGCCTTGACCAGCCTGGTGCACTCATCCCTGAACTCGGCAAAGGGGCTGCTCATAGCACAAACTGACCTCCCGCTCCATTCCTCTCCCCCTTCAGAAAAACCTTTTCCTGCCCGATCCCTGATCCCTCGAGCCCAAAAGGCTGATATACCGTGGCCCATTCGGGTATTTCAGTGTGGCAAAAAGCCCGAGGAAGGGCACGGGGATCTGGCAATGGGGCTGGAAGACTACCTCTCCTACAACCCGCACAGGGACTGGGTGCTGAAGTACTTGGCGGAGAGCCTCTGGTACCCGGGGGACCTCTCCCTGGTCAGGAAGGTGACCAGCGCGGTCTGGGAGGAGCTCTCCTCGATCGCATCCCTGTACAGTTCAGAGGTGGAGAGGGAAGGCTGGGAGAGCGTAGAGCAGAGGCTGATCTCCTGCTGGAGGCGGGACCTCTCAAGGTACAAGAACCCGGACGAGGTTGTTTGGGGGGAGCTCAACGGCCTCAACCCGCAGGTTCTCCGGATAGTCAAGGGGATATTCCCTTCCGTTAGCCACTACGGCAAGCCATCGGCAGCTGCCATGAGGGCAGAGCCGCCCGAACCGCCTCCCGACTTCCGTGACCTTCCACCGCAGAGGAAGTCTAGGAGGCCCATCGCAGCAGCCGCCGCTGCTGCTGTGGTGTTGCTTGTTGTGGCGGTCTACGTGGCATTCTCGCAGGGGCTGCTGGCCGTCCCCGCCCAGGAGGCAGTCCCGGACACAGCGCCGCCGGAGATCCTGTACACAGGCCCGCCTGACGGCGCCCAAGTCATGAACCCTGTCAAGATAGTCGCCAGGTACTCCGACGACAAGATGGTGGATGTCTCTACTGTCAGGCTCCTGGTGAACGGCTCTGAAGTCACCCCGACTAGGATCACCCCGAACGAGGTCGAGTACTCCGCAGAATTTCCGCTCGGGAGGTGCGAGGTCACCCTCAGGCTCAGCGACCTTTCGAACAACACGCTAAGCACGACCTGGTCATTCACTGTCTCGTCCTTCCTGCAGGTCGTGGGCTCATCCGTCCTTGATGAGATCAACTCAGCCAGGGCGGCGCTCGGTCTGCCGCCGGTGGATCCATCGCTTGAGTACATCGCCGCCAACCACAGGGCGCAGGACATGCTCGCAGGAGCGTACTTCAACCACTACGACCTGTCCGGGCGCCTCCCAAACTACCACTACACCTCGCTGGGCGGAGCCTACTACATCGAGGAGAACATCGGATACATCTACTTCCCGCCCATGAACGCCGACCGCGCAATCAACAGCTCCCGGGAACTGGTCCATGACATGATCTACGACGACGCGTCGAGCAGCTGGGGCCACAGGGACTCGCTGCTGGACCCCACCAACAACCGCGCCGAGGTGGGGGTTGCCTGGAACGGATCCTGCCTCTTCCTAGTCGTGCACATGGTCAAGGAATGGGTCAGCTGGTCGAACCCGCCGCACCTATCGAACGGCGCATTCTCCTGCTCGGGAAGCCTCACCCTGAACGGCTCCACTTTGAAGTCCGTGGTGATCTACTACAGCGACCCTGGCGATCACGACGACTTCTCCTACAGCGCCTCGCTGCACGTGCTCGTGGGCGAGAAGAGCTACGGACTGGGAACCATGGTCGCCGGGGTGGCGCCCCCGCCGATGTTCTACCCTGGGCTCCAGACAATCAGGCCGACGAAGTGGTCCATCTCCGGGCAGAGCTTCTCTGTGGCGTTCAACGCCTCCGGTCTGAGGTCAATCGCGGGTCCGGGCCTCTACACTGTGGTGTTCTACGCCTCGAATACCCTGGGAGTTCAGCATCCGTACGATCCAGACAGGTACTCGGGCGAGCTACCCGTTCTTTCCTACACGGTACTTGTGAGCTGAGTGGGCGGTCCTGGAAAAGTGGTGGGCCCGTCGGGATTTGAACCCGAGATATCAGGCTTTCTGCTGGCAGGATCCGCAGGCATCCGCCCCTGCCCCTTTCTCCTGGCGTGCCGGTGCAGCACAGGCTTGATCGAGGCAGGATCTGCGTCCTGATCCATGCTAGACCACGAGCCCACTACAGAGGTAGATATAAGCCTAATAAATATAATATTTGGTGAGGGTCGATTATGGGCAAGGTCAAGAAAGGCGAGCTCTGCTCGGTTTCAGGGTGCGGGAACACCGCTGTCCGTTCGCTCTCGCCATCCTATGCGGCAGAGATGAAGCGGGCCGGCTATGCCATAAACGAATCCGCGAGGCTCTACCTCTGCGAGCAGCACTACAAGGAGTTCAAGAAAGTCCACTCCAAGGAGGACAGGCTCGAGAAGTGGCGCCTCTCAGGGTGATTCCCCTTTTTCACAAAAATCCGCACCCGTACGGCGCGCCGACCAGGCCCCAGCTGCGCATCACAGCCTTGGGCAATCGTTGGATCTTCCCGTGCCGCTGCCCCTGAACGATAAGCAATAATATGCGACTGCCCTACTCTTCTCTGGGATACTGATGCCTGGCCTCGACAGCTTCATCCCCGACTCGCAGTCGAAGCGCCGTCAGCCTCCGCGCCCGAGTGGCGGGGCTCCAGGTCCAGGGAAGGGGGCTGCGCCTCCAGGGAGTCCGCGCGGGGGGCGACCCCTTGGTGGGGCAATGGATGAGCTCGATAGGGAAGAGGCAACCGAACCCGAGGATGTAGATGCCGAGGCTGAGGCAGAATCAGAGGCCGAGGGCATCCTGGCTCACGAGGCTGAGGAAGCAGAGGAGATCATTGCACAGACCAAGTTCGAGGCCGAGACCCCTTCGGAGACCGGAAGCTGCGTCCTGCTCTCGGTCTCCTACAGCGGGAACAGGGGGAGGGCGCTTGCGAAGCTCTACGATGTGGAGAGGGGGCGCATTGTCTTCTGGTACGACAACACGGGGCACCAGCCGTACCTCCTGACCGACATGAGCCTGGACGAGCTCCTCTCCTCGGAGGCAGCCTCCCACCCTGGCTTCGATCCTGGCGGGTGCCAAGAAGTTGAGAAGCACGACCTCCTCCAGGACAAGGTCGTCACGATGACCAAGGTCGCCGCGAAGGACCCCACATCGGTCGGAGGGAGGGGGACCGGAATAAGGGACCTCCTCGGGGAGAGGTCCTGGGAGGACAGGATCAGGTACCACGAGTGCTTCGTATACGACAGGAGGCTCGTGCCGGGCTACTACTACCGGATCAGGGGGGGATCGCTCGTCCCGGAGGCGCATCCGGTCCCGACCGACGCGCTGAAGAAGGCATTCCCGGGCGCGACGCCTGCCTTCCTCGACTCGATCACCGAGTGGTTCCCGATCTTCTCGAGCCAGGTCCCCGACTACAGGAGGGTCGCCATCGACATCGAGGTCGCGACCGAGGCACAGGATCGGGTGCCTGACCCCCAGGTGGCTGCCAACCCAGTCATATGCGTCTCAGCCGTCGGGTCGGATGGGAGGAAGCAGGTCCTCATACTGCGGAGGGAGGGCTTCGATGAGAACGTTGGCGGTTCCGAGCGGCCGAAGGAGCTCCCCGAGGATGCCTCCCTCGCCTTCTTCGACAGGGAGATCGACCTGATAAGGGAGGTCTTCCAGCTCCTCGTCGACTACCCGATCGTCCTGACCTTCAACGGCGACAACTTCGACCTGCACTACCTGTGGAAGCGCGCCCAGGTCCTCGGGATGAGGAAGGAGGAGATCCCGATAATAATGGGCAGGGAGATCGCCCTCATCCCCGTGGGGGTCCACATCGACCTGTACAAGTTCTTCCACAACCACGCGATCCAGATCTACGCCTTCGGGAACGCCTACAAGGAGCTCACCCTCGACGCGATCTCCGAGGCGCTGCTGGGGATCAAGAAGATACAGCTCGAGAAGAGCATAAACGAGCTCGACTACCTCTCCCTGGCGAACTACTGCTTCAGGGACTCGCTGATAGCCCTCAGGCTCACGACCGAGCACTCCAGCCTCGTGATGAACCTGATCACGCTCATAATGAGGATCTCTCGGGTCTCGATGGAGGACGCGACTCGGCAGGGGGTCTCGAGCTGGATCCGGAGCCTGTTCTACGACGAGCACAGGAAGGGGAACTACCTGATCCCGAAGAAGGAGGACATCAGCCTCGCGAAGGGCGGCTCGTCTACGACCTCGGTGATCAAGGGGAAGAAGTACAAGGGAGCCCTCGTCATAAAGCCCGAGTCAGGGGTATTCTTCAACGTCATAGTCCTCGACTTCGCGAGCCTGTACCCGAGCATCATATCGAGGTGGAACCTGAGCTACGAGACTGTGAGGTGCCCCCACCCAGAGTGCAGGAAGAACCTCGTCCCCGACACGGACCACTGGGTCTGCACCAGGCGCGTCGGGATGATGGCGCACGTGGTCGGGCTACTAAGGGACGTGAGGGTCAGGTGGTTCAAGCCGAAGTCGAAGGATCCCTCGCTGTCGGAGGAGGAACGCGGTTACTACAAGGTAGTCCAGCAGGCTCTGAAGGTTTTTTTGAACGCCTCGTACGGGGTCTTCGGGGCAGAGATCTTCCCCCTCTACTGCCTCCCCCTCGCTGACAGCACCACAGCCATCGGCAGGAGCATCATCACGGAGACGATAGAGAGGGCGAAGGAGCTTGGCATGATGGTCCTCTACTCCGACACCGACTCGATCTTCCTCCACCAGCCAACGAAGGAGCAGATATCCTCGCTCCTCTCTTGGGCGGAGTCCAAGTTCGGGATCGACCTCGAGGTCGACAAGCGGTACACCTTCGTCACATTCTCCGGGAGGAAGAAGAACTACCTCGGCGTCCTTGACAGCGGCATCGTGGACATAAAGGGGCTGATGGGCAAGAAGCGCAACACGCCACCTTTCATCAAGAACGCGTTCGTGGAGATGACCCAGGTCCTCAGGGATGTGAAGTCCCCGCAGGACTTCGAGGCGGCGAAGTCCAAGATCAAGGCGATCGTCCAGCGGTGCTACAGCGACCTGAAGGCGAGGAGGATACCGCTCGACGACCTGGTCTTCAAGGTGATGATCTCGAGGCCGCTCGACAGGTACGACAAGACCACGCCCCAGCACGTGAAGGCAGCGAAGCTCCTCGAGGAGAAGGGAAAGGAGGTGAAGCCCGGCGACCTGATCTCATTCGTGAAGGTCCAAGGGCCGCTGGGGGTTAAGCCGGTCCAGCTCGCGCGGATAGACGAGGTGGACGTCGATAAATACGTCGGGCACATCGAGAGCACGTTCGGGCAGGTGCTCGAGGCACTGAACATCGACTTCGAGGAGATAGTAGGCGTGAAGCGGCTCGACTTCTTCTCGAGGTAGTGATCGCCGCTAGCTGATAAAAAAAGGGCTTTAGCTTGCCATTCCAGCCCTGTCATACCTGAGCAGATTGAAGAACCTGAGCTGCAGTATCGCTTCCTTGTACTCCGCCTTCAGCTCCTGCTTCATCCTGAGCATGTCTGCCCTGGTATTGCTGTACTTCTTGCAGCCTTCCATCCGCATCTGGACCACAAAATACCCTACCGGAGAAGGCTTAAAAATCTATCTTAGCGGCTCCCGCGCCCCCGTTCACTTATTTGGGAATCATGACGAACATGAAAACCATGGTATTGATTGGATCGTGACATATTGCTAAACTTTTAAGCCTAAAGTTATATTTGTTCTATACATCATTTCACATTTCATGAATTATAGTAAGATAATGTGCTGGAGAGATAAATGATTAATATCCGCTCGGGTAGTATTATTACAGGTGGATCCGTTATGAGCAAAAAACAGTTGGAAGTTGAGGTTTGGGGCGCCAATGTATTCGATCTGATTAACTTCCCCGGGGTAAAAGTTGAGTTCTTAAGGTATAAGGGCTGCGACAACGAGAGCTGCGGGCACATCGAGCATGACCCAATAGACAAGGTGTATCGCGTAACATTCCCTGAAGGCACAAAGGTAAAGAAGAAGGACCAGCCAAATTCGACAGAGTATGAACTTCCGGACGGGCCGACGATACGGATAGTTCATGGCGAAAACTTCCACGACAAGGTGCTGATCATCGAGACAAAGAAAAAGTCGAAAGAGCCGAAAATGGGACTTGGCTAATTACATCCTCAATTTTTTCATAAGCGTCTAGATAGGGTTTGAAAAATGTTTTTACTCTTCCGGAACTTGCCTGTTCGTTTCGTCCTGGGTCTAGTAGCAAATGAGCGAGTCTAAAAAATCCCAAAATACTGGCTTGAGGCACCCCGCTTCATAGTTCTTTCATATCATGTTTATATATAGATGCGGAAAGATAACCTACTAATTCAGGGTCTATACTGAAGTCATTAAGAAGAAAAGGTCCAATGGCGGAGAGGCGAATCGGATGCGTCTGCTATTGATCCACGCCGACTATATCGAGTTCACCGCGCTCGAGCCCGCGATGCCGAACCCAGAGCGGATCGAGAGCCATGGAAAGAGGGAGAGGGTCGAAGAGTGCCTGGTCGCATTCTCGACTGTTGAGAGGTCAGACGAGGAGTCGCCTGATGAAATAGCGAAGAACGCTGCTGCGACCATACTCGAGCACGCAGCCTCCGTGAAGGCAACTAGGGTGGTGATCTACCCATACGCCCACCTCTCGTCGTCCCTGTCCCGCCCGGACTCCGCGATGGAGATCCTGAGGAAGACCGAGGATGCACTCAGGAGTGCTGTCGAGGTCTTCAGAGCCCCGTTCGGGTGGTACAAGTCCTTCGAGATAAAGTGCAAGGGGCACCCGCTCAGCGAGCTCTCGAGGACCGTCACTGCCGGCGATCTGGGGGGCGCAAAAGCAGGGGAGCGCGCCGCGGAGGAAGCCGGGGCGGAAGCAGCCCAGAGGAGCGAGTTCCTGGTCCTGACCCCGGAGGGGGAGGAGTTCCGGATAGACCTGGCTTCCCCGGAGACCTTCCTGAAGCTTAAGGTCGAACCCCCCCTGATCCAGCTCATCAAGAACGAGGCTGGGTTGAAGGAGGACAGGGGCGCGCCGGCCCACGTGAAGCTGATGAAGAAGCTCGAGCTCGTCGACTACGAGCCCGCCTCCGACATCGGGCACTTCAGGTTCTACCCGAAGGGGACGCTTATAAAGGACAGCCTCGAGGAGCTCGCCTACGACATCGCGGTCAGGGACCTCCGCGCGTTCAAGATCGAGACACCGTTCCTGTACCGCCTCGACGAGCCGGACATCGCAGACCAGGCTGAGAAGTTCAGGGAGAAGGACTACCGCCTCACCGTCGAGAAGAGGGAGTTCTGCCTGCGGTTCGCCGGGGACTTCGGTCTATTCCGGATGATGAAGGGGGCGACGATGAGCTACCGGCAGCTCCCGATCAGGGTCTACGAGCTCTCGCCATCGTTCAGGCTCGAGCAGAGCGGCGAGTGCGTCGGGCTGAAGCGCCTCAGGAACTTCACGATGCCGGACCTCCACTGCTTCTGCGCCGACCTCGAGCAGGGCAGGAAAGAGTACACCGAGCTCTTCAGGAAGTACACCAAGCTCACCCAGTCGATGGAGATCGATTACGCGGTCGCCTTCCGCGTCGTGAAGTACTTCTACGAGGAGCACAGGGACTGGTTCGTCTCCCTCCTCAAGATCGTGGGGAAGCCCGCGCTGATCGAGGTCCTCCCGGAGATGAAGCACTACTGGGTCCTCAAGCACGAGTACCAGGCGATCGACTCCGTGGGGGGAAACACGCAGCTCGTCACGGTCCAGCTCGACATCGAGGACGCCGCCAGGTACGGGATTGAGTACACCGACGAGAGCGGGAAGAGGAGGGGCTGCATCATCCTCCACAGCTCCCTTGGGTCGATCGAGAGGTGGATGGGCGCGATCCTCGAGCAGGCGGCGAAGGACCAGGCAATGGGCAAGCCTCCGATGCTGCCCATCTGGCTGAGTCCGATCCAGGTCAGGGTCATCCCCGTGAGCAGCGCCTACGTCGGCTTCGCGAAGGACCTAGCCGAGCGCATCGCCGCAGAGGGCTTCAGGGCGGACGTGGACGACAGGGAGGAGTCCGTCTCGAAGAAGATCAGGGAGGCCGAGGTGGACTGGATCCCGTTCGTCCTCGTCGTCGGGGAGAAGGAGGCGTCCTCGCAGCCGCAGTCGCTCTCGGTTCGCGTCCGCGGCGAGGGCGTGAAGGGCACCGACTTCGCAGGTCTCGTCGCGATGCTACGCGATCGCGTCGGCGACCGCCCGTGCTTGCCCTCCTACACGCCGATGATGCTCTCGATGAAGCCGAGGTTCGCCTGATGATCGATGGGTATTTAATATCCGTCCGTTCACAGGATTTCAGATCAGGTGTTGGCATATGAAAGTCGAATCGATAATACTTGTCACAGCCGACTGGGAGAAGGCAGGCCAGTACGCAATGAAGGTCTGCGACGCTGTCTCGAAGGCGCAGAACGTGCCGCTCGAGGTCAAGAAGGAGGATTACGACTTCCTAATCGCGCACGGCGTGAAGGACGAGTTCGGGGGGATCGACATCCCCCAAGTCTTCCTCAAGCTGGAGGACGGGACGGTCAAGTACGTCATGTCCCGCATCCCGGACAAGAGCGACGGGATGCCCGACGTCGAGAAGGGGATCCAGCTGCTGACCGACGCGATAAAGGCTCAGTGAGGGCATGCCCTTGTCCAAGACCCTAGTCCTTAGGTCGAGGGAGGGATCGCTCGTCTCGAAGACCACCCTCGACTCCGAAATAACGCAGGCGGTCAGGAAGATCGTCGCTGACGCGGTCTCGCTCTGGGCGATAGAGACCTCGGACTTCATCGTGATCCGGGACATGTACCCCGTTTCCGTGAAGCTCCCTATCTCGAAGGAGCAGTATGACCTATACTCCAAATACGACATGTCCAGGACAACGAACGGCAGCGTGATGTTCAATGTCCCGGTATACGTCATCTCCTTCGACAACGAGTGGCAGGAGGAGGACTATGTGGACAAGGAGGTCATCGTCGTCGCGCCTGTCGTAGACCAGAAGGTCGAAGAGATAATTACCGAGCTAGCGATCGAGGCGACGAAGCCGAAGGAAGATAGCGACGAGGAGCTGGAAGAGGACGAATAGTCCCCGATCCGGCTCCCCGGGCTCATCTAGCCCGGCACATCATGCCTGTCCGCGCATTTTGGTGTACCTCCTGCGCCTCATCCTCGGTCTGGACCCGAATTCTATTTCATTGCCGATAGGTAGTCGTCATTTAGGGAGAAATAAACCTGTTGTGTTCAAAAAGGCTTTAAGTTCAAAAACTTTAAAATATACCGACATGTTAGAAGAACATTCGTAAGAAGATCAAAAGGTGCTTGATTCTTGATCGCCGCTTCCGCCCAGACAGATGCCTACTCGGTAATAACCAGTGATGAGCGGGTGACAAAACTTTTCGAATACTTGGTCAACAAGAAAAAGACAGTCTTAGCCCCTGCATTCGAGATCGTGATGGGGTACCACTACCCTGACATAATGGAAGCGGTTAAGGTCACTTCGATGGAATCCGTTTCATTCGCGAAGAAGCTGGTGCAGATGGGCTTAGCTATTGAGGACTATAAAGAGCAGGTGGTCAGGTGTCCGCACTGCAACTCTGAGTATACGACTGTCAGGTTTCACTGCCCCTTCTGCAGCTCCACTCGGCTCTCGAAAGACCTGCTAGTTGAGCACCTGTCTGACGGCACTATAGCTCCCCTCTCTAACTACAAGAAGGGCGGAACTGGACTTATCTGTCCGTCGTGCAAGAAGCCAGTCAATGAGCGCGACTACAGAACCGTGGGGGTCTGGTACAGCTGCCTCAGCTGCGGGAAGCAGTTCGACACGCCGAAAAACAGTTATCTCTGCCTGAGCTGCGGCAAGAGATTCAACACGCAAGAGCTTGTGATATCCTTCGTCAACGAGCTAAAAATAAAGTCCGAGGTTCTAGACGATTTCGCGAGGCGCCATATGCTGCTCACGCCCCTCGTAAATATCATGGTCGATGCTGGGCTTGAGTCGAAGTCGCCAGGGACAATCGTGGGCGCCTCGGGGTACAGTCATGTCTTCAGCATAGTCTGCACAAACCACAACGGCAAGAAATACGCGTTCGATCTGCAACTCTCGGAGAAGCCGATCGACGAGACCGCCGTGCTGGCCATGTTCGCAAAGGTCGTCGACACAAAGCCCGACGGCTCTTACCTGATCGCGATCCCGGGCATGGTCGAGAATGGCAAGAAGATCGCATCCGTCTACAGGATAGGGCTTATCGAGGGTCAAAGCGTTCAGGAAGTAATTCCGGCAATAAAAGAGCTGGTCTCAAAACTCGCGAGCGAATGAATTGTAGGTATGTGGGTCTTTTCCTCTCCCGTTTCTAATACTTCAGCCGGCTATTATCGCTATGAACACAAGTATGGTCGCCAGAACCATTATGATCGAGTGCTTAAACCCTGACGCCAAGTATCCTTCGCCTAGCTTGCCCGCGACTATACCGCCGAAGACGCCTTGGATCATAGCCATGTAGAAGAATATCCTCCGATATGTCTCGAAATCCGCCTGGGGGGAGAAGATCGTCTTGCCGAACCCGACCATGGGCCAGAAGAACTGGTTTAGGAGGATCAGGACCGTGACCACGAAGACCCCGAAAGCCATGTACACGATGTAGATGTAGATCTTCATAGTTGATTTCCTTTCCATGTTTATCTCCTCTATCTGCCGCATATATGCGGCCAGGCTCCGGATGATCTTGGCGATGTCACCGCCAGCCCTAGTGGTCTCCACCATAATGCCGCTTGCCCTACGGACCATCCTAGATCCGACCCTCTCAGCGAACCTCATGAACCCTTCCTCTATTGTGCCACCAAGCCTGACATGGGAGAGTATCCTCTTTAGCTCTTCCGTGACCGCGCCGTAGTTCTTCATTGCTGAGGCCTCGACCGCCCTCAGGAAGGTGAGTCCAGTCATCTGCCCCTCTGCGATATCCTCCAGAAGCTCAGGGATCCTCTTGTCGATTCCCCTCTTCCAACGGCTCTCGAGGAAGTTGAGCACCGAATATGGCATGAGCCCTGCTATGATGGCCGCCCCTATGATGTAGTCCCCGAGCCTCGGGTTGACGAAGAGTAGCGTCCAGGCACCGTATATACCAATACCGAAACCTAGACCAAGAGAGAGCGCGTATACTAGTTGTTTCTTCCTCTTTGTTGTGTATGGCATTCCAGATTCACTCCTCCTTCGGGACTGATATGTCGATTATCAGTAGCATAAGCGCAGAGGTTGCGGGTATCAGCACAAATGTGGTTATGTACATCCACATAAGAGAGTCTATGCCGCTACTGCCTATGAACGACATCGTTGCAAGCATGATTATTATAATGATCGGGAGCACAACCCCCATCGATATGTAGATCTCTGCCAGGATGCCGAGTCCGTCGAGCTGCTTCTTCAGGTCAATCCTCCGCTGCCTCATGAAAGTCTTCCCTTGCAGGTGTAGGTACCTCCGGAGGTTCCCTCCCATGCTCCCCACTGCGAGCATACCCTTGAGCAGATCCGCGAACCTTGTGGATGGTGTCTCCACGATCCTGCTGTTCAGAGCCGTATAGAAGTCTTCGCCGAAGACGTCCATTCTCTTTATTATCTCGCCTATCTCGTCTTTTATTACCTGGTCCACGTCTGACTTCATCAGGCTCTTGAAGATCCTCTCCGGGGTGACCTCTGCTCCGGCGAGGATTGCCATGTATTGGGTGGCGAAGTTCAGGGAAGCGTCTATCTTGGACTTCCTGCTGTTAGCCGCCAATGACGGGTAGAAGTACATTACCATGAACCCGACAGCCCCGGCTATGGCGCCTAGGCCAAGTCCCATCCCGACCGCGAATATCGGCAAAACCCACCTGAACAAGATTGGGGTTGTGATCGCGAATGTGGCTGCGAATATTATGATCGTGATCAGGATCATCTTGGCGACATACTTCTCGACTGTGGATCTGATGAGCGCCCTCCTCAGATTGCAGTCGAGATCCTTCATCTGTGGAGAGAGCTTCTCCGCCGCCCCCCCGAAGATCCCGTATGCGAATGTGCCGATGTCCGGGAACTTGATCTTCTTGGCTGACTTCGCTTCGCCTCCTTCCTTCGCCTTTTGCCCCCTCTTGACCTCCTCGAGCTTCACCTTCTCCTTGAGCTTGATGTAGTCGGAGAGCCTCGGGTAAGTGTATGTTAAACCAAAGATAACAATGGCTGAGAGCAGGGCTATCCCTAGAGAAGCACCGAAGGCGTTTATTATGCCGATCGCCCTGAACATCAGCATGAAAGATATCGTGAAGGCTGCGAGTACGGCTATGAGACACAGCAGCAGCACATCTGGAAGAGAAGCTCCCTTCCTTTGACTCATAGACTCTCCACCATTGCCTTCCGGTAGATCCGATCCGGATCGGCGTAGAACTCCCGCATCATCGCGCCTATCTCTTTGTACCTGCGCATGCCCTTGCTCTCGAGCCACTTGAAAATTACCTTCCTCTTCTTTATGTCAGCCATCGCCTCCTCGACTGTGATCCCCTTCTTATCTGCAATCTTCTTCAGCAGTAGGCTCTCGGGCTTTATTATGAAAGAGTCGTCCTGCGGGTTCCACTTGGCGAGCTGGTTCATCACGAGCTTGTTCGAATCGGGGTCGTACCCTCCAACCTCGGTGACATCCACGGTCCTCCTTACTGGCTTGTCGCCCAGCCTCATCCTGTTCTGCATCACTATCAAGTCTATGAGGCCGATGAGCGGTCTTGGTACGTTCATAGGCTCAGACTCGAGCCGCTTGATCACACTCTGGGGGTTGTCCCCGTGAATTGTCGCCTGGACTCCGTGCCCGGTTGCCAGCGCCTGGAAGAGCGTATATGCCTCCCTGCCCCTGACCTCGCCAACGATGATGTAGTCTGGTCTTTGCCTGAGCGCGTTCTTTAGCAGGTCAAAAAGCGTGATGTCGGCCTCCTTCTTCCCGAATCCCTGCCTTGTGGTCATCGGGATCCAGTTTATGTGCGGTATGTTGAGCTCTGGCGTCTCCTCGATCGAAACAAGCTTGAGGTCCGGCCTGATGAACATGGAGATGCAGTTCAGGAGCGTCGTCTTGCCCGACGCGACGCCACCCGCGATAAGCACAGAGCTCTTGTTCTCGATAGCGTACCAAAGAAAAGCGGCGAGGTCTGGGGAGACCGTCTTGAGCGCGATCAGGTCCACTATCGTGAGCGGATCTGCCCTGAAACGCCTGATCGTGAAGGTCGCGCCCTTCTTCGAGATCTCCGTGCCGTAGGTGGCGTTCACTCTGCTACCGTCGGGGAGCGATCCGTCGAGTATAGGGTTGCCTATCGAGATGTGCCTGCCGCACTTGTAGGCCAGCCTCACGACGGCCCTATTTAGCGTCTCCGGATCATCATAAATGATGTTGGTCGGGATCGACTCCCACTCCCTATGCCATATGTATATGGGGATGCCGGTACCGTCGCATGATATGTCCTCTATCATGTGGTCCTGCATTAGGGGATCCAGCCTCTCGTACCCAAGGAGGTCCCTCTTGAGGTAGTAGAGAATCTTGCTGAGTATGTCCTCCGAGACCTTTATCTTGTATTCCTTGATTATCCTGCTAGTCTCGGACTCGATTATCTTGGGTGCTTTCTCATCGCTGAGGTCGTTTATGTCGATTTCGACCTCTTGGAGCATGATGTGCTTTATCTTCTCTAGAAGCTCCTTGTCCTCAGGTGTGAGACTCGGCTCTATAACCCTGTACAGGATCTCCTTCGTCGACGGATCCTCGACAATCGCAGCGTACACGAAAGGTTCCTTGATGGCGTAAGTCGTCTTAAACGCCGTGCTCTCAACAGCTGTGCCCATGTAAAACCCACACTACATTCTAATGAATCCTATCCTTTATTATTTTTATTGTCATCTTTTTCTTTATAAATACTTGTTGCGAAAAATCTGGAGATGCCGATTCCCATTTGGCATCGAAGTCTGCGCGATCTTCGCTCGAGAATTGATTTGAAACCTGATCAGAAGCCATGAGCAAAAAAGGGTTGCAAAGGCTAAATAACTTCAGGATTGATATTCTTCCGAAGGGACTGTTATGATCTTCGAGACAAAGGCGGTCGCAGTTGGGGCGATGCTCGCATTCGCGTCCTACCAGGATCTGAAGACCCGGGAGATTGACGACCGCGTCTGGCTAATCGGGGGCACGGTGGGAGCGGTGCTTACAGCCTGCGAGGCCGCCACTGCCCAGGGATACCCGTACCTCTTGGCAGCATTCAGCGTTGCCCTAACTGCGGTTCTTGCATTCGGCGTCTACTTCCTCGGGCTGTACGGGGGCGCGGACGCGAAAGCCCTCTTGGCTATCGCTGTCTTCTTTCCCTTCTCCCCTGCCTCTCAGCCTTCGCCATTCTTCCCCCTTACCGTGCTAGGCAACTCGCTCCTCCTATCGGTCCTACTTGTCCCGGCGTGCCTCATCATCAATCTGGCGTGGGCTCTCTCCGGAAGGCCCCTCTTCGACGGGGTAAGCGCTTCCAAAACGAGGAAGCTTGTGGCGCTCTTGACGGGATTCAGAGTGCGCCCTTCTGCCGCGATGAAGGTCCACTTCAACCTGATGGAGGTAACTGACGGATCTGGCGGGGAAGTCAAGCTGAAGCTCTTCTCGAGGGTCGCCGAGGAGGACGAAGAGAAGCGGATAGGTAGGGGGCGCGAGTATGTCTGGGTCACACCCGCAATACCGATGATAGTCTTCTTCCTTGCCGGATACGTGCTCTCGCTCGTCGGTTTTGACCTGATATCCCTGATCGTCTACGCGCTGCTGAGATGATGCATCAGTGGCTCTTCCCTCCTCTTATCCAGCGGCCGCACTCGTAAGGCTCCAGCCCGATCTCCCTGAAGGCATCAGCTACCGCTGCCGCAGCCTCGTCGAATCCCAAATTAGTGCTTAGCAGGTGCCCGCTGCAACCAGCGCGGCAGTCGGTCGACCCGAATCCGGCGACGGGATCCATTCCGTGTACTGATGCCAGTGTTCGGACCAGCCTGCACTCAGTCCTCTCATCCGACCGCGCGCATACTGCAATTACAGAGTCGCACCGCTCGAGGAGCGCGTCAATGTGCCAGTGGCGCTTTCCAACCTTAAGGTGGAATCTCCCGCGGTGGCGCCCGATCCTGCCTTGTATCCCGCCGAGGGCTGATCCGGAATATATGTATGTCCCGGGGTTTAGGCGAGCCCGCCTCTTTCCGAACTCCAGCTCCCCGCCTGGGAAGCTAAGCACGAGCGCATACCCGCCCCCTTTTTCCGCCTTTGATGTTGCGTAGGTGTGCATTTCCTAGCCCCTGAAAATCTCCGCACTCAATACAACGGCTCTAAGTTTATATATTCGATATATACAATTCATAATCAATAGGTGAATAAAATGAGGAAATTTTCGCTGAAGTCAAAGAAGGGAGTCTCTCCTATCATCGCAACGCTGCTTTTGATCGTCATCGCCGTGGCTGCCGGGGTAGTGGTCTACAGCTTCGTAATGGGCTTCATCGGTGGAGTCAGCACCGGACAGAGCGGACAGGCGCAATTCGTTGTCGATACTTACTCGGTGAATACAAATGGCACAATTGCTGTTTACATTAGAAACATAGGCACTAAGAATGTAGGCCCTCAGACTGTATATCTAAACGGTGCCCCTGCTAATACTGATGATGTAAAGATCAACGGCTCGGCTTTTAGCTCAACAGCTTGGCCAGTTGGTTCTGTAACAACATTCTTACTAAACAACACATCCGTTCTAAGAACCGGAGCGAATACAGTAAAAATTGTCTTCGCCGATGCGACCCCGTTCGAGTTCACCGTTGTCAAATCCTAATGAATTTTTTCTATTTTTTTCAACACCGTAAAAATTGGGATACTTTAAATATCAAGCAATGCAAATCTAATTTGGGTGCCCGAACTTGAGTTCTAGAAAGGGCGTAAGCGAGATCGTCGCAGTAATCCTGATGATACTCATCGTGACCACAATAGGCTTCGGGATCTTCCTATACTCGCTCGGATACTTCTCCAACATAACCTCTGCTTATGTGGAGTCGAGCAAGTTGGACTCCGACGCAGTCAGGGAGAAATTCGTGGTAACCGATGTCCTATTCACCGTTTCTCCAGGAAGCACTACGGTGCGCGTGGCCCTCTACAACTATGGTCAGACAAACCTCAGGGTCGTAGCGCTCTATGTCAATGGGTCGGCTCTCGGCAGCCTCGTTGCTGAAAGCATACCTCCGTACGGATGGGGATATGCAACAGGTGTGTTGGAACGCGAGATCCCGTCGGACGCTCCCCAGCTCGTCCGCGTAGTGTCCAAGCTGGGTAACTACTACGAGAATTACTACTTCTCCGGGTGATTGCATATGTCTTTAGGCCGTGAGAGTAAAAAGGGCGTCAGCACAGTCGTGGGGATGGCAATCTTCGTCCTCATATTTGCGCTTGTGGCTTCGTACTCCTTCATTTGGACAGGCGAACTGAACAGCTACATCGAGAATGTGAGGGCAGACTTGAGGGAGGGGCAGATCAGGGCCCAGGAGCTGCTCGTCGTTAACCCGATCAACGAGACGGCTATCTCGGTTAATAACCCTACCTCCGAAGTCATAGTCGTGACCCAGATCTGGAGCGGGCACGATCTGTTGTGGATAGGTCAGCGGGGCGTCCCGCCGTTCTCAAACGTCACATTCCCGTCGTTCGACCGGTCGCAGACTGACGGTACCTTCAGGGTCATTACGTTGCGGGGGAACATATTCAGCGGCTCCTATTCTGACATGATGGAGAAGATTCAGAAGAGGACCTGGATCGTCTCCTGGTACTCGAACACTACCGACCGAGAGAACGAGTCAGTCGGGCCGCTGGAGCTGAACCAGAGCGAGCTAGTAGGGACGGGCTACTTCTACGATTTAGGGATCGGCTGGGAGTGGACCGATGACGCAGCGGTTGTTGCGAACTACTACTACAACTCAACTAACACGATAGGATTCATTGCGAAGGCAATGCTGGTGAAGACCACCGACGAATCGCAGAACGCCACTATAAGGTTCCTCTTGGATCCGCACTCGCTGATCAACTTCCAGATAAACGGAAAGTGGCCTGACTGGCCCCCTGGTATGGACTACGACAACAAATGGCTAGACAGCACGGTCGACGCCTATGTTGTGATACAAGGGCCGAAGTACTCTGTCCACGAGGTGACGGTTTTCTTCAAGACTGTAGGGTACGAGGGGCCAGTCTACCTAAGGCTCAATGTCGCTAACGCCGCCTTTTACCCATGATCCCCTTTTTCCCGTAATCAAATTAGCATTTCAGTTACACATAAATACAAATACTTAAAAACCGTTAAAAAAAGCCTAATTTTTATTTAAGACAGCAAAGAGGATAAATCAGAGTTCGTGTTTTATTCTCATAGGTGTGATCATTTGTATTCGTCAAGAGGGGTTTCTGTTGTTATAACTACCATACTCCTCATAGGAATAGCTGTGAGCACGGCTTTAGTGCTCTACAGCTCGATCCCTCCTCTCTCCCTCCCAGAAGACCCGTCAGGGAGGATAATGGAGCGCCTCGATGTAGTCAAAGTAGATGTCAACGCATCATCTGATCCTGCTGGGATAACCCTATTTATATTAAACTCCGGGTCGGTCGAGGCGACCGTAAACGCACTGTACGTAGAGACTGTCTTCAGGACCCTGATAGCAGCTCCTCAAGTCGACTGGGCTTCATACGGGCCGATGTCGCCGGGAGATATAATCAATGTCAGCTTCACAATCCCCAGGGAATACCTTGGCAAACCCGTTCTATTCAGCATAGTGACCAAATCTGGCTATAAGACTTGGTCCACTTACCTGCTGCCGAGTGGCGATGGGTCTGGAGGCTCATCTGGACCGAGCGAAGGAATTATCACGACTTACTCTATCAGTGGAATTGTCTTCAACGACCGCGACCGTGACGGCGCCTACAGCCCCGCTTCCGACGAAATAATACCTGGGGTGCTTGTTAGCGTGAAGACCTCGAACGGTACCGAGATCTTCGCTTTCACTGACCCGCAGGGGAGGTACTCTGTCGGCGGACTTAACAAGAACTACTACGAGGTGACCTCTGCCTTCCCTCCCGCAACAGCCGATGGTCTCTGGTATAACTCGACTCCTTACACTCGGAATTTAATGATCAAGTCCAGTTCTAAGGAAAATGTGGACTTTGGATTCTATTGGGTTGGGTCGCAGACAAGGTACCGCGTCAGCGGGACCGTATTCAACGACCTTAACTCCGATGGCATAATGGATCAAACTGCAGGAGAGCTTGGGCTCCAAGACTGGCTCGTCTCCGTGCGCTCTGTCGGTGGCCCGATGTACGCCACTAGGACTTCTGCTGACGGATCGTACTTCTTCGATCTCTCTCCAGGCGCGTACATTGTCTCAGTGATTCTATATCCGGGATGGACAAACACTACCTCGTGGAGCCTGCCGGTCGTGGTCAGCAACTCTTCGATTGGGGGCTTGGTATTCGGGGTGAAATCCATCGGAAACCCGCCGCCAACTTCGCTCAGCATCAGCGGCCGCGTCTTCAACGACACCGACGCCAACGGCTTCTTCATTCCCCCTGGCGACCTTCCTCTCGAGGGTTGGGAAATCGTATATGGCAGGCCTGGTGGACCGATGTACTTTGCAGGCTTCACTGACTCGAGCGGTTCTTATGTGATAGCAGGCATCGACCCAGGGACATACTTAATTGAGCAGATGCTGAGGGTAGGTTGGGTAAACACCACCGCACTCCAGCGGGTCGTTTCCGTGTCGTCGTCGCCGGTTTCGGGGATTGACTTCGGGAACTTCTATATCGGCGGAGGTGCGCAGGTGCAGCTCAGCATCAGCGGCCGCGTCTTCAACGACACCGACGCCAACGGCATTTTCGATCCATTCGCAGATAGCCCGATGCAGGGCTGGCAAGTCATCTTATACGACTCGAACAACCTCCCAGTCAGCACCTACGTGACTGGCGCGGAGGGACTCTTCTCGTTCTCCGGGCTCCAGGTTGGGACTTACAACCTGACGGTTGTGCGAAAGTCTGGCTGGTCTAACACCACCCCGCTCTGGTATTCGGTTATCGTCTCCGACACCCCGGTATGGAGGGAATTTGGCTTCCATGCTGCTGGTGCCCCAGTGACCTTCACCGTCTACGGCACGATTTTCCAGGACTCCAACTCGGATGGCCGCTATGATCCGCTGTTGGAAGACCTTCTCGAGGGTTGGCAAGTCCTGCTCTACGAGGGGTCATATGACGGGTCAGGCTCACCTGCGAGTTACGCAGTCACCGGTGCAGACGGGTTCTACTCCTTCGGATCCCTGACCCTGGGGACGAACTACACGATCATAGCAGTCATGGAGCTGGGATACACTAACTCGACTCCCCGTCTCCAGTCTGTGTTCAACTCATCTGCCAGTGTTGACTTCGGCTTCGTCTCGACAGCAGTCCCATGGAACTATTCAATAAGCGGCCGCGTCTTCAACGACACCGACGCCAACGGCGTTAGGAACGCTTACGACCCGTTCATGTCGGATTGGCAGGTGATGGTATCGGACGCTTTGACAGGCATCCCTGTACAGGTTGTTACATCTGGAGAAGGTGGCGCATTCGTCGCCTACGGGCTGGGTCCAGGCAGCTACGTGGTCTCAATCCTGCTCAAGGAGAGTTGGGTTAACACCAGCGTTCCCGCTGCAGTCACAATAACCTCTTCGTCCGTCTCAGGGATCGATCTAGGCGCCAACTACATCCCGCCCTCGCCGACTTATGTAATTAGCGGTATAGTCTTCAATGATACGGACAAGGACGGGAGAATGGAACTGGGAGAGCCAGGTTTGCCAGGCTGGAGCGTCTGGCTCTACAACGGAACCTACAGCTCGACTGCCACCCCGTGGAAGAAGTCGAATACCCTGGAGAACGGGGAGTTCTCCTTCTGGGGCATTCCGAACGGGACCTACACCGTGCTCGCGATACTGCAGCCTGGCTGGGAAAACACGACTGCCCGATACTACGCCTTGACCGTCGCCGGGGGGCACATATCCGGGATCCAGTTCGGGGCGAGCCAGATAGCAACTGCCCAGTACTACTCCATCAGCGGCTATGTCTACAACGACACCGACCGCAACGGTGATATGGACTTCTACGACATCGGGTTGTCAGGTCGAGAGCTCTTCTTGCTGGACTACGGCGGCTTCCCTATAGGGTTCAACACGAGCGTTTCCGGAGGCTCATACCAGTTCTTTTCCATCCCGGAGGGAGTCTATACAGTCTTCGTCAGGATCCCGCAGGGGTATTCTAACACCACGCCGAGCGTCAGGTTCGTGACAATCGCCGGTGGTCCAGTGCTGAATCTTGACTTCGGTCTATACCCGCTCAACGCCTCGCCAGTGCAGCCCAGGTTCAACCTCAGCGGCAGGGTGATTAGCTCCCCGCAGAACAATCCGATAAGCGGGTTCACGGTCTGGCTCTACACTGGGGACCGCAGTGGAGGTCTTACGATAAACGACTTCCCGATCGCGCGAACGACCACAAACTCGACTGGACATTACTTGTTTCAGAACCTCCCTCCCGGCACTTACACCGCCGTGGCTGTCGTGCCATACAACTGGCAGCCAGTTGGCCCAAGGTACATGCTTGGGACCATAGTTAACAACTCGATAACCGTGCCCGATATGCTGATGAAGAGCAGAAGCTCGAATAGGTACACGGTCAGCGGCTATGTCTACAACGACACCGACCGGAACGGGATCTACGACCCTGTTGGTGATAAGGGGCTAAGCAGTTGGGAGGTCTTCATACTCGACAGCGAAGGCTTTCCCGTTGGCGCTGGCAATGCTAATACGACTTCAACTGGATACTACTACTTCAGTAATATTTGGCCAGGCGATTATACTGTTTACATACGCATGAAACCCGGGTACTCGAACAGCACGCCTCGGGCTCAAAATATAACTGTCAAAAATGCTAATGTTGGTGGTGTAAACTTCCTCGTGTACCGCGAAGCTTCTCCCCCCACTTACTACATCAGGGCTAGCGTAATTCGTGATATAAACGGAAATTCCAAGTACGACGCCGGTGAGGGGCTCTCAGGATGGTGGGTCTGGGTGTACAGCGGGGTCTACACAGGCGGAGTTGCCTATCCGATCCGCGTGGCTACGACCGACTCAGCAGGCAACTTCACCTTCGCCAACCTCCCTGCGGGCACCTACACAATTGTCCAGCTCCCGGTAGCAAACTGGACAAATGTAACCCCCAGGAGCATTGTGGTCACACTGACTGAGAATTCTAATGTCCTGTTCATAGTGGCTCCAGCCTCCGGACAACCGACTTACTGGATCAGCGGAATGGTCTTTAGAGACTATGACCGCGACGGCGACTACACTAGCCCGCCCGACTCCCCGATGGCTTGCACCGTGTACCTCAACGACGGGAGCGGACTGCCTTTCGCCGCATATAACACTTCCTCCCTTAACGGCATATTCAACTTCTCGGGTCTGAACGCTGGCACTTACACCGTGTATGTCGCAAACCTGACCGGGTACTCGAACAGCACGCCGGCTTCTCTGACAGTCAACCTCACATCAAATACCGGCGGTCTGATTTTCGGAATTTACCAGACCTCGCAGACCCCTACAATGGCGATCAGCGGCAGGGTATTCGAAGACGCGAACCGCAACGCGGTTTACGACCAAGGCGCCGAATCTCCATTGGCTGGTTGGAAGGTCCTGCTCTATGTAGGGAATTACTCAATAACCTCTGTCCCAACCTACAGTGCGATAACCAACGCCTCTGGCTGGTTCCAGTTCACCGGTCTATCCTTCAGGAACTACACCCTGGTGCTTTCACTTGAGCCAGGCTACACCAACAGCACTCCGCGTGTTTATTATATAATCAATGACTCTGCGCAAGTGCTTATGGGCGTTTACCCGATCCCGCCCCAGCAGTTATATTCCATCAGCGGCTATGTCTACAACGACACCGACCGGAACGGCGCCTTCGCACAAGGGATAGAGCCAGGTCTTGTAAACTGGACGGTCTACCTGAATGACATTTCAGGACTGCCAACTTATATGACCAAAAGCAACGGAAGTGGCTTCTACTCTTTCCCAGGCCTGCCCTCCGGTTCATATGTCGTCTACCTGAACAACTCGATCAGTGGCTGGACGAACAGCACTCCTAGGAGGGTCTCTCTGGATATAACATCATCGTCCGTATCTTTAAACTTCGGCTTCTACAAAACCTCTGCAAAAATGGTATATTCAATAAGCGGATTCATATTCAATGATCAGGATAGGAGCGGCTCGTACAACCAGGGTGACTCCCCGCTCGAAGGTTGGTCGATAATGCTATATGACTCGGGAGGCAACCTGCTCAACACGAGCACCACTGGCAGCGATGGTGCATTTGCCTTCGCCAACCTTAACAACGGAAGCTACACGATAGTCGAGGCGCTTCCAATAAACTGGGTCAACTCCACCCCTAGGTTGATTCCGATAACTATAGCTGGTTCGTCAATCTCGGGGATAAGCATAGGCAACTACTACAACATATCTGCCCCGGTGACCTTTACCATCAGCGGTATTGTCTTCAACGATACAAACCGCAACGGCGTGTACGAAACCAGTTCAGAGAACCCTCTCCAGGGGTGGTCGGTGATCTACAGGCCCCCCGAGGGTGGAATCGTCCAGGCGGTGACCGACTCTGGAGGAAGGTATGTCTTCTATACAATGCCACCGGGCAATTACACGCTCGAGCTAATTAACAAGGAGGGGTGGGTAAACACCACTGCCTCTAGGATTGTTGTTACGGTCACTGACAGAGATTCGTCTAACAACAACTTCGGCGTGAGGTACAACCGGTTCAACATCACAGGCTTAGTCTTCTTTGACCCGAATTCGAACGGCTTCGATTCGGATGACTACTATCTCGCGAACTGGACTGTGGTTCTTACAGGGTCTGCAGGCAACTTCACTGCCTATACTAACCAGGCTGGTGCCTTTGCATTCGCTAATGTCCCGGGCGGGAACTACACGCTCTATGCCGCGGTACCACAAGGGTGGGCCAACACAACTGTTTCGTCTCTGCCGATAGACCTTCAGTCCAGCATCTCAGGACTGTCATTTGGCTTCAGGAGGAACTTCTTCGCCGGACTCTACATAACCTACACTCGCCAGCAGTGGGGCACAGAGCCGACCCTCACCTACGGGAACTTAACTTCCGCTTACCCGTCAGGTTTCGTCGAGATTGGGCGCCCAGGAATGGCTGACAACTACTCGATTGTCTGGAGCAACGTCACTGCAATGAGGACTTACCTGCCGAACACGTACCCTTCGAGCCAGCTAACGGATGACTACGTCAACCCGGGAACATATCCTGCGGGTCAGTTCGGAGCCAATGTCCTGGCGCTGGAGCTAAATGTCAGGTTCAGCGACAAGGCAATAAGCTTCTTCCCGCCAGGATTCGGCAGCTTGAGGTTGTATGGCTACAGCGCATCGGTGAACGGAATGAGCATCTCCGAGATACTCTCCGTTTCCAATAAAGTCCTTGGTGGGGCAGAGATCTCTTCGCTACTTCCTGGATTTACGATTGGTGACCTAAACAATCTGCTCGCTCAGCTCAACTCTGCGTTCAGATATGGCTCATCAGACTTGACATGGGCAAGCCAGCACCTGTTCTGATCTGGAGTAATCCAACTTCTTTTTTTGTTCCGAAAAATCTCTTTTGTCCGCTTTTTGCCTGCCTATGGGCGTTATTGGCTTGCTGATGCGGATCACTTGACCTTTAAAAGTCTTTTAAAACTCAACGCGAAAGCGCCTGAGAATCCCGGAAGGCGGAGAGTGGCTCGATAATGATGGTTGCTTATCACTTTTAGATCTCCAGATCTAAGACTTGCAGATTTCCACGAAATTATTGAGTATCTTTTTCCCAACAGGGGTTTCGGCAACCTCGATGTGGAACTGAACCCCGTAGACTGCCCTTCCTCGTGCCTTGAGTGCCTCTACAACACAGCAGTCGCTTTCTGCTAACACATCAAAACTTTCTTTACCGGAGCACCTTACCTCATCGTTATGCGATGCCCATGCTACGAACTCCCTACCGGTCCCCGCGAGGATCTCATCCTCGTCCAATACCCTGATCACCGTCTTCCCGTACTCCGGCTTTTTGCCCTTCACGACCTCCCCTCCGAGAAGCTTCCCGATTAGCTGGTGTGACAGGCATATGCCGAGTATAGGGAAAGATGCCCTCTCGACTATCTCTTGGAGGTTCCCGAATCTCGCCATGCCATCGTTTACGCTGAACGGCCCTCCGCCCATCACTAGCCCGTCCACGCCCTTCAGATCGTCATTCGTTATATGGGGCATAACCAGCCTGCTACACGCTCCTATCTCCTTGAGTGCCCTAACAATGAGGTGGTTGTACTGCCCGCCAAGGAAGACTACAGGTATTTCCATCCCACAAACACCTGTCCTGCCAATTCAATGATACGCGCGAAATTCCATTCAAAAATCGTATGATGATTGGTAAATAAATGGATTGGTCATCCGCCGTCACTCGAACTCGACTGTCGCTGGAGGTTTTGAAGTCAAGTCGTAGCAGACCAGCCTCACCCTCTGGTCCTGCATCACGATTGAAGCGATTCTTTTCAGGATCTCAATCGGGACTGGAGTGGGCTTTACGGTCATGAAGTCCCTGGTCTCGACCGCCCTCACTATTACCGTGTAACCCTCTGTTTCTCCGTCCCTCTCATCGACAGCTAGTAGCACCCTCACAACCCCCAAGTCCTCATGGATCACCTTCTCAACCAAACTGAAAAGCTCCGCCGTCTCAATCTCCTTGCCCGGATCGACCACGACCATCCTCCCGTACGCCCTCTCGTCGCCCTTCACCCCGGTCGCGCGCGCACCCAGGTACCACGCCCTGCCGTTGGGCCCTACCGCGGACTTTGCCATCCTCCCGTCCGCCGCCCTCCGGTCGTCCTCGACCACCGCGGCGAAGTACTGCTTCGGGGGCGGGTCCAGCGCCGACAGCTCCCGCTCGACTACAGCGGTCGCCATCCTCAGCACCGCCATCTTCTCCTCCGTGACCTCGCCGATGCACCTCACCATGAGACCCGGCCCCGGGAACGGCTGCCTCTGCGAGGCGTCCAGCCTCACGCCCAGGTGGACCGCCAGCCTCCTCACCTGGTCCTTGTACAGGTCCAGGAGCGGCTCGAGGAGCCTGAACCCGAACGCAGTTCTAGTGTCCACGCCGAGCTGCTCGAGGACGTTGTGCTGCGTCTTTATCCCGCCAGCCGTCTCGATCCAGTCGGGCGCTATCGTCCCCTGGATGAGCACGCCGCACCCCTCTGCTTTGGCCGCCTCCCCCAGCACCGTGTAGAAGGTCTCCCTGAAGGCGATGCGCTTAGCCTCCGCGTCCGACTTGCCCTTGAGCGCCCCCATGAACCTGTCGCTCACCGAGAGGACCCTGAGCGGGAGCCCCAGCGATGTGAGTATGCCCTTCACCTCCTCGACCTCCCCCTCCCTCATGAAGCCCGTGTCGAGGAAGAAGCAGACGAGCCTCTCCCCGAGCGCCCGGTGCGCCAGGGCTGCGCATACCGTGCTGTCGACGCCGCCCGAGGTCGCGATCGCCGCCTTCCCGTCCCCGACGAACCTCCTTATCTCGGCGACCTTCTCCTCGGCGAACTCCGCGGGGTCGAAAGCCTCAACCGCACTAGGATCCGAAATCTTGCAAACCCCCAACAGCGCTCTCTACGGCAAGGTTAATCTTAAAGTTAATGCAGACTCTCTGCAGGCAGGTGTCTCTCTTTGGTGCTGAACAGGCTGAGGAGCGCAGTCTCGAGGGCTACCCGTCCGTTCGCCTCCGCCATCGCGAGGTCCGGCATCCCGCCGAACCTGATAACGTTCTTGGGCTTCCTCGTCTCGCTCGCCGCGGCATACGCGTTCTACCGCTCGATGCCCGTCCTGGGGGCGGTCATACTCCTCCTCTCGGGCCTCTTCGACGTCATAGACGGGGCAGTCGCCCGCGCCTCCGGGAAGGTGACGAAGTGGGGCGGCGTCCTGGACTCGAGCCTCGACCGGTACTCCGACCTGGCAGTCCTCGGGGCGATCGCGATCTCCGGACTCTGCAACCCAATCGTTGGGGTGGCAGCCATGATCGGGTCCGTGATGGTCAGCTACGTGAGGGCGAGGGGCGAGGTCGAGCAGGTCAGGATGTCCGCAGTCGGCCTGATGGAAAGGGCGGAGAGGATGGTGCTCATAGCCGCGACCGCGATCCTCGGGATCCTCGACATCGGGATGCTCCTCCTCGCGCTGCTCACGAACATAACCGTCCTGCAGCGGCTGTACCACATCTGGAGGTCCCTCTCCTAGCCTGTCCGGTTTGCTTTTCCGAAGGGGATCGCCCGCTCCCCTGGACACCTTCTCCCAAAGCTTCCGTCCGCTGGCTTTCTGGCAGCCAATCGAAGATCCGACAAATCACCTGATCCGCTAGCCAACCCAACAACAACCGCCTAATCGATGCCCACACCGCCGTCCCGCCAGTAACCCCCGCGCCCGCTCAGCTCGGCGGGGACAGGCGCCTCGCGGTCTCCCTCAGGAGCTCCAGCCCCCTCCGGAAGGTCTCGATCCCCTTCTCGGTCGGGCGGTAGTACCTCCGGGCGGCCTTCTTCCCCGCCGAGGCCTCCTTCGAGCTGGAGAGGAGCCCCTCCCGCTCCATCCCGTAAAGGACGACGTAAACCGTGATCGTCGCCGGATCGAACCCGAACTCCTCGGATATCCTCTCCCTTATCTCGTACGCGTACATCGGGCGGTCCATCAGCAGGCGCATCACGTATAGCCAGAGGTTCTCCCTCGTGATCTTCTCCGCCAGCCTCTCGTAGGCCACGCCTCACACCGCCCCTAGGTGCCGTCCGCGCGTCTCGGGCGCAGAGCCATGCCGCATGACCCTCAAGGGATCATCCCCCTGACTATCGATATGCAGTGGCTCGCGAGGTACGGGTGCGGCCCGAGGCTCAACCTCCTCGCGCCCATCGAGTCCAGGCAGCGCTCCCCCTGCGGGTCTATCCCCTTCTGGTCGCCCAGCGCGAAAGCAGCCCTCTCGCCGTACTCCGCCTTCGCAAAGTCCTCGCCGTCCTCGTGCAAGTAGTACAGGGAGAACCCTTCCTTGGAGTGCCTCCTCACGACCGACTCGAAGCCCTCCCTCGATGCGGAGACGCCGCGCGGCGCCCTCCCCCTCATCGCCGCCACCAGCATCTCCGCGGCCTCCACCTCGCCCTCGGGCGCCCGATCCATCCTCGCCCCGTCGAACTCGACGCTCAGCGGCGGGTCCGGCGGCCCCTCGAGGACCACGGTGATCCTGCAGCCCCTGTCGATCCCGTCCGGGTCCGGGGATAGGAGCGCCGCTATTATGCACCTGCAGACCAGGTCCATCCTCCCCCCGCTCCCGGCGAGCGACCTTATGGAAAAGTCAGGGGCAGTGCGCCCCTCCGAAGCCTTCAGTATAAAAGACCTGAGCAAAATCAAGAAACGGCGCCCCTCAGCTAAGGGACTCCGCATGCCTCCTCTCGTCCTTCGCGCGGACCTTGACGACGCGCTTGCTGATCGCGCACTTGACGCAGTAGTTCTTCGTGACGACCCTCCTGTATATCTGCGCCCCCTGCTTCATGAGGTCCTTCGCGAGCTGCGGCTCCAGCAACGACACCGGCTTCGTAACCTTGATGACCTTGTCCCTGGGGATCCACGCCCCGCAGAGGTCGCACTGGACCCTCGACGACTTGCCCTTGTCGCCCTTACTACGCCCTCGGCTCTTCCGCTTCTTTGGCAATTCAAGTCCTCCATTATGGTTTGCTTGGTCAGTAATCGACGGTTCTGCTTATAAAAATGTCGCATGCCTCCCGCCGCCCGCCGCACCTCCCGGGCGCCCAGGGAAAGGTTATTTCTCACCGCAGACCAAATAACTCCTGAATCGCTGTTTCAGGTGGCTACAGGATGGGTTCCAGTCAAGGTCCAGGCGCGGGCAAGGCGGGGGCGGGGCAGCCGAGCCCTACCTCCCCCCCTCCCCCTCCGCAGCCCCGCAAGCCAGTGCCCGGTTCGGGTTCGGGTTCGGAGTCGGGGTACCGTGGGAAGGTACTCGAGCTGATCAGGTCGAAGGGGCTCAGGGTCGGGGACAGGGTCCTGGTGAGGGACGGGAGGATCGAGCTGATCGGGATCCTCATGCCGAGGTCCGAGCTCGAGGACGACGAGCACATAGTCGTGAAGCTCCCGGACGGATACAACGTCGGGGTCTCGATAGGCTCGATCGATCTCCAGCGCGCTCCAGACCTGGAGCCGCCGCGCCCGCAGCCGGAGGCACCCCTGCCGCCGCCGAACCCTGCGCTCCCCCAGGTCGCGATCATAAGCACGGGCGGGACGATAGCGAGCAGGGTCGACTACAGGACCGGGGCGGTCAGCCCTGCCCTCTCCGCGGCCGACCTCTACCAGGCGGTGCCCGAGCTCGGGGAGCTCGCGAACATACGGACCGAGATACTCTTCAGCATACTCAGCGAGAACATGTCCCCGAAGCACTGGAGCTCGATAGCCGAGGCCGTCTACAGGCAGATACGGGCTGGCGCCCAGGGGGTCGTGGTCACGCACGGGACGGACACGATGGGCTACACCGCGGCAGCCCTCAGCTTCGCGCTGAGGAACCTCCCGGTGCCCGTGATCCTGGTCGGGTCCCAGCGCTCGTCGGACCGCCCCTCCTCAGATGCAGCGCTCAACCTCAGGGGAGCGGTCAGCGCTGCCGCGCACGCTCCTTTCGCCGAGGTCGGCGTGCTGATGCACGCGACCCCGTCAGACGACCTGCTCGTGATCCACAGGGGAACGAGGGCGAGGAAGATGCACACGAGCAGGCGCGACGCGTTCAGGTCGGTCAACTCGAGGCCGCTCGCCTTCGTGAGGGACGGGAAGGTCGAGGTCGGCCCAGCCGCCGGCACCGGCGCCGAGGGCGTAAGCTACCGCCCGCGCGGGGCGCCCGGGGAGCTCGAGCTGAAGCCCCACTTCGAGGAGGACGTCGTTCTAATCAAGTCCTTCCCGGGGATGCCGCCGGACATCTTCGACCCGATAATCCACAGGGGTTTCAGGGGGATAGTCCTCGAGGGGACTGGGCTGGGGCACGTCCCGGACAAGGTATTCCACCAGGTCAGGAGGGCGATCGACAGCGGGCTCACGGTCGTCATGGCGTCCCAATGCATAAACGGGAGGGTGAACATGAACGTCTACAGCACCGGCAGGGAGCTCCTCGGCATGGGGGTGATCCCCGCCGGGGACATGCTCCCCGAGACCGCGCTGGTCAAGCTCATGTGGGTGCTCGGGCAGACCGAGGACCGCGGGAAGATAAGGGAGCTCTTCACGGCGAACCTCGCCGGGGAGCTCTCCGAGAGGAGCGAGTACGACGGGGGTGCGTCTGATGGCGAGTGACCGGGACCAGCTCTCGGGCGTTTCGGGCTCTACCGCAGCGCCGGCGCCGCCGGGGTCCGTCGCAGTCGCCGACCAAGCCAGCGCGGGGGGCGGGGTGAAGGTCGGGATCGAGATCCACCAGCAGCTCGACACCCGGCACAAGCTCTTCTGCGGCTGCCCCACCTCCCTCACGGACAGGGATCCGGACTACTCGGTCGTCAGGAGGCTCCGCCCCACACACAGCGAGATGGGCCAGGTCGACCGGGCGGCGCTCTTCGAGTCGACCAGGAGGAAGCGCTTCGTCTACCAGGGGCACTACGGCTCAGCCTGCCTCGTCGAGCTCGACGAGGAGCCGCCGCACGGCCTGAACGGCGAGGCGGTCTCGGTCGCACTCACGGTGGCTGCAATGATGAACATGAAGCCCGTCGACGAGATCCACGTGATGCGCAAGATAGTCATCGACGGATCGAACACGACCGGCTTCCAGAGGACCGCCAAGGTAGCCCTGGACGGATGGATCGAGGTCGGCGGGAAGAGGGTCACGGTTCAGTCCCTGTGCCTCGAGGAGGACGCGGCGAGGAAGGTCCCCGGGGAGTCCGAGGACACGGTGGTCTACCGGCTCGACAGGCTCGGGATACCGCTCGTCGAGGTGACCACGGGGCCGGACATGCGCAGCGGGGCCGAGGCCGAGGAAGCCGCGCTCGCGATCGGGAGGATCCTGAAGGCGACCGGGAAGGTGAAGCGCGGGCTCGGCGCGATCAGGCAGGACCTGAACGTCTCGGTCGAGGGGGGCACGCGGATCGAGATAAAGGGCGTGCAGGAGCTGGGGATGATCTCCTCCGCCGTCGAGTACGAGGCGATGCGCCAGCGCCGCCTGCTCGAGATCAGGGCCGAGCTGCAGAGGCGGGGGGCGCCAGACCCGTCCGGATCCCAGTTAGAGGATCTCACCGAGCTCCTCAGGGGGACCGGAAGCAAGGTCCTGAGGAGGGCGATCGACTCCGGGGGGAGGGTGATGGGGGTCCTCCTCAGGGGGTACGGCGGCCTCCTGAAGGCAGAACTACAGCCGGGGAGGCGGTTCGGCACCGAGCTCTCCGACAGGGCGAAGGCGAGGGCAGGCGTGGGCGGGATCTTCCACACCGACGAGCTCCCGGCGTACGGGATCACGGCTGAGGAGGTCTCCTCCGTGAGGCGGGCGCTCGGCGCCTCGGAGCCCGACTGCGCCGTCCTGGTCGCAGCGCCCGAGCCGGCTTGCAGGGCTGCCCTGGAGGCCGTGGTCGAGAGGGCGTCGGAGGCGCTCAAGGGCATCCCCGCCGAGGTGAGGGCAGCGAACCCGGACGGGACGACGAGGTTCATGCGCCCGATGCCCGGGTCCGCCAGGATGTACCCGGAGACCGACGTCCCGTCGATAGTCGTGAGCCCGTCGCGCTTCGAGGAGGTGAGGCGCAACCTCCCCGAGACGCTCGAGTCCAAGGCAGAGCGGTACCGGAAGGAGTACGGGCTCGGCAGGGACCTCTCCCTCCTCATAGTCGACTCCCCCTACGCCGCGGAGTTCGAGTCCCTCGTCAGGGAGGGCGGGGCAGACCCCTCGTTCGTCGCAGCCACCTTCGAGTACACTTTCAAGATGCTCAGGCGGGAGGGCGTCGACGTCGACTCCTTCGAGCCTTCCGACATAAAGCAGGTCCTCCTAGGCGCCAGCTCGGGGAATATACCGAAGGAGGCCGTCCCGGAGATCTTCAGGTGGCTCTCCGCGAACAGGGGGAAGGGCGTCGAAGAGGCACTGAGGGCGCTCTCGATCGGCGCGGTCAGCCCCGAGGAGGTCCGCGCCGCGGTCGCCGCGGTCGTCGAGAGGAACCTCGATCTGGTCAGGCGCGAGGGTGAGCGCGCAAAGAGCAGGCTGATGGGGGACCTGATGAAGGAGTACCGCGGGAAGGTCGACGGGAAGCTCCTCTTCTCCCTCCTGGACGAGGAGATTAGGAAGCGGGCCAAGTGAGCCCGCCCGCCTCCCGAGCAACTCTTTTTATGCCGGGAATCGATAATCTTGTTAAAACCGGTCTGATCAAAAACTGACCCTCGGTCTGGCATGGTGTGACACCTTGTGCGGGATATTCGGCTGCATCTGCGAGGCGGCGGTCCCTGTGCTCGTGGACGGGCTGAGGCGGCTCGAGTACAGGGGGTACGACTCGGTGGGGTTCGCCTTCATCTCCGGCGGCAGGGTCGTTGTGATGAAGGACAAGGGCAGCATCGATGATTTCGTCCGCAGGGCCGACCTGGACTCGCTGGACCCGAAAATAGAGATAGGGATCGGCCACACCAGGTGGGCGACACACGGGGCGCCGTGCAAGGAGAATGCCCACCCGCACCTCGACTGCACCGGGTCGATAGCCGTCGTCCACAACGGGGTCCTGGAGAACTTTCTGGAGCTGCGCACCGGGCTCCAGGCAAGGGGGCACGCCTTCTCCTCCAACACCGACTCCGAGGTGATAGCGCACCTCGTCGAGGAGGGCGTCAGGTCCGGGATGGGGCTCAAGGGGGCGCTGGCGAGCGCCTCCAGGCAGATAAGGGGGTCGATGGCAGTCGCGGCAGTAAGCTCAGCTGAGCCGGACAGGATCGTCTGCTTCCGGAGGGAGAGCCCGCTCATACTCGGCATCGGCCCAGGCGGGGCATACTGCGCATCCGACATACCCGCGCTGGTGAAGCACGCGTCCCAGCTCTTCCCGATGCCTGAGGAGAGCCTGGCGACGCTGACCAGGGGCGGTTTCACGCTGGAGAGCGCCAGCGGCGAGAGGATAGAGCCCTGCGCCGTGGGCGTCAGCTGGGACTTGGCTGCGGTCGACCGGGGCGGATACGCTCACTTCATGCTCAAGGAGATACACGAGCAGCCGCTCGCGGTCTCCAACACGCTCAGGATCTCCGCAGAGTACGTGGGGCGCGCGGCATCGCTCCTGCCGGGAAAGAGGATCATCCTGACCGGGTCGGGGACGTCTTACCACGCCTGCCTCTGCGCCTCCTACCTGATGAACTCCCTCGGCTTCGACGCCAGGGCGGTCATCTCATCCGAGTTCGAGGAGCACCTGAAAGGGCAGCCACTCGGTGGGGCCGTGGTGGTCGGTGTCTCTCAGTCAGGTGAGACTGCCGACACGCTCGGCGCGATCAGGCACGCCAAGAGGCTCGGCGCCCGCGTGCTCGGGATAACGAACACGCTCTCCTCCTCGATAACCTCCCTCTCTGACGCGTACCTCTGCACGCAGGGCGGACCCGAGATAGGCGTCGCAGCGACAAAGTCCTTCCTGACCCAGCTGGTAGCACTCGAGATGCTCTCGTTCAGGGCAGCGCTCGCTTCCGGGTCCATCTCGGGCTCGGAGTTCGAGGGGATCAACGCCGAGATGGCCTCCCTCCCAGCGAAGATAGGATCCCTGCTGGGGGGGATGGAACGAATCCGAGAGATCGCCCTCAAGTACTCGGACAGGAGGGACGCATTCTTCCTGGGCAGGGGGATGAACGTCGCCACCGCGCTGGAGGGGGCGCTGAAGCTCAAGGAGATCAGCTACATACACGCCGAGGGGTACCCCGCCGGTGAGTCGAAGCACGGGCCGATCTCGCTCGTCGAGCCGGGCTTCCTCTGCGTCTTCGTCGCGCCGAAGGACGCGTCTCGGCAGAGGATAATCGGCAATGTGATGGAGATGAAGGCAAGGGGCGCCGAGATCTTCTCGGTGCTCACGGAGGGGGACGCCGAGCTGATCGAGGTGTCGGACGAGTACTTTGAGGTGCCGCAGTCACCCGATTACCTCTACCCGATCCTCTGCACGGTGCCGCTCCAGGCGCTCGCGTATTACGTGGCGACCTACAGGGGGCTCGACCCGGACAGGCCTAGGAACCTGGCAAAGTCCGTCACCGTCCTTTAGCCCGGTGGGTGCGCTGCCATGCAAGCCAAAAGGGAGGAGATCATTAAAAAGGCACTCTCATCAGCGTCGGCGGCACTCGCACACGCCGAGGCGCTTGCATCGTCGCTCGGGGGCGGTGGCAACCCGGGAGACGGGGCCCAGGGTCCTGGTGGGGTTGCCGCTTCGGGGTTGCCCGCTGCTGGCATTGGCTCAGAAGGCGCTGCGGACACGAGGGGCAGCCTCCAGCGGGCTTACGCATCCGCGCTCAGGTGCAGGCTCGAGATCCAGTACGCCCTCCTGCTTATCCAGAAGGGGCTCTCGATCGAGATCCCCCCCTCTGCTGTGCCCCCTCCGAGGTCCGCGCAGAAAGCCAGGCTCGCGGAGGGGCTGAAAGCCGACCTCGAGGGCGCCCTCTCGGCGCTCGCTTCCGGGTCTCCCGATGGCGCAGGCGCGATGCTGGCTGCCTCGGACTCGAAGGCTGCCCGACTGATATCGAGTATCAGGGGCGAGCTGAAGAGATCCAGCATGGATCAGAAGCCGTCTCGGAATCAATGATCGGCGAATGAAGCTTCGGCGGGGCAAAAAAAAAAAAAAAAAAAAAAAAAAAAAAAAAAAAAAAA
>Ga0067045_1027438_pt1 | contig 137613 bp, 147 predicted proteins | sample TerdegcTABiofilm_FD_59184 | JGI IMG/M metagenome (GOLD analysis project Ga0067045, IMG submission 59184) | Combined Assembly of (Gp0054472, Gp0054536) Wastewater bioreactor microbial communities from Singapore -Terephthalate degrading...
TATCGAGCGTGCAGCAGCTTTATCAACATGTGTACGAGATGATGGCGATGGGCAATACCACGCTGTTTTTGGATGTGTTTCCGTTGCATGCGTTTTATAAGGAGCGGGGGTTGGGGTTGCTTGAGACCTGCCTGTCCTCGCGCCAGAACATTTTTGAGGATGGGCTGCAGCGGGTGTTGTGGCCGGTGGGGCAGGTGAAGCTAAGGTTTGGTATTGATTACAAGGAAATTCTGCAAGCCTTCAAAGCCATTGACGCGGGCAATATTGAAGAAAGTGTTGTGCATCTGGCTTGGCACGAGCAACGAAATATTCTTCAACCAACCATGTATACCGACCAAAAATTAGTGGCTCTGCTACGTAGCAACCATCTTTCATACGTCACGGGCATACCGTCCGGAGCAGCACAGGCCATTGAGCTAACGCTGGCAAGCCAATGCCGCTCTGTTGATGACGGCAGGGTCATTGAGTTCAGCAACAACCCCATCGCCAACTTGGCCGATATCGATCAACGCATGACCTTCGTGCTCAAGGCCGCGGCGCAATTTGACAAGCTGTTAAATAGCGGTGAGCGGCATCGAATCGAACAAGCGCTGGATGATGTCGCTGCAGGTCGGGGCATGCGATGAACCGGCTCTCACAAGTAAACTGGCGACATGCCGCACTTGTATTGTTCGCTGCCGTACTACTGGTAGGAATGATACGTTTCTTCACCAGTACGCCAGAAATCGCACTGATGCTTGGGGAGCCTTGGGAAGACATGCGTCAGCGCTCCAGTGCAGCAATCGCCCCTGCTATTCCCGGAGAAATATGGGGGAGGCTACCAAAGTCCGATGCCCGTCTACGCTTCATAGACCCTCAATATGGATTCGTTACCCCGCCTGCCCGCTTCCTCGCGGTAAGTTTCGACAAGGAGCGCGTTGGTAGTATCCGCATGTCCCCCCAAATCGAACCGCTATTGCTCGATGACACCCTCAACGTCGTGCTGTATTTGCAAAAACAATGGAGCAATGCCGGCTGGCTGCCCATACGAGTCGCCTCCAACCCTCCATTCGCCGACACACCTGAATGGCGTGCTCGATTGCGAAATGTGAACCGGGGTGGCAAGTCTTACTGGCGGGCAGAAAACAAATACCAAGTCATGTTGGTAGTTGGGCGCTTCAAGGACTATCGGCATCCCACAGAAGAGCGGTACCTCATTACACTGGAATTATCCAGGCCGTGGGGGCTGCCATAAATAGATTTGTTAAATCGTTTCCACAGAACGTGAGAACGATCTTCATCGTGCGCAGGCATGCCTAGAGGGTGGCCTGAGGCACCCTTTTCACAGAACCAACCTACAAAAACCCGCGAAGCGTCCGACTACCAGGCTTTTCTCGCCGAGCCTAGCGTGCTAGTCCCTGCTAACAAAAGGACATCGCTGGCATGCGCCGCTATTTCATTACCCGAGGAGCCAAGACCACCGCTGGCGGGACCGTCGGCGGCGGTTTGAGGGGCTTTCGCATCACCAAAGTAGCCATCGCCCTTGAAGGTGAGGACCGGGGGTTGGGCTTGCTTGAGACCTGCTTGCGGTCGCGCCAGAACATTTATGAGGATGGACAGGATCGGGTGTTGTGGTCGGTGGGGCAGGAAAAGCTAAGGTTTGGGGGGGATTACCCGGAAATATTGCAGGCCTTCAAGGCGATTGACGATGGAGACATTGCCAAAAGTATTGAGCATCTGGCTGACCACGAACAACGAAACATTCTTCAACCGACCATGTACGGCGATCCAAAACTCGTGACCCTGCTACGTAGCAACCATCTTTCATACGTCACGGGCATACCGTCCGGGATCGCTCAGGCCATTGAACTGACACTGGCAAACCAATGCAGTCCCGCTGATGAAGGTCGGACCATTGATTTCAACAACAACCCCTTCGCCAATCTAGCCAATATCGATCAGCGTATGGCATTCGTGCTCAAGGCTGCAGCGCGGTTTCACACACTGCTGCGCAGTACTGAGCGGCATCGAATCGAACAGGCGCTAGACGATATCGCTGAAAACCGGGGTGTTCAATGAGCCGGCTCGCGAAGATAGGTTGGCGACGTGGCGGACCGGGACTGGTCGTTGCCGCATCACTCGTATGGATAGCGCTACGCCTGGGCGCGGAAGATCCGGAAATTGCGCTGATGCTAGGCGAGCCCTGGGAAGACATGCGTCAGCGTTCCAGCGCAAGCATTGGCCCAGCCGTTTCGGGAAATTATTGGGGAACAGTACCGAAATCTGATGCTCGCCTGCGTTTCATAGACCCTCAGTATGGGTTTATGAGCCCGCCTGCGCGTTTCTTCATGATTAGATATAAGGATATGCGAGTCGCAGATCTCAGCTTGTCTCCCCAAGTAGAGCCACTACTGCTCGACGACACCCTCAAGGTCGTACTGGACTTGCAGGAGCAATGGCGCAAGGCAGGCTGGGAACCCATTCGAGTTGCGTCCAACCCTCCGTTCGCCGATACCCCGGAATGGCGTGCCCGGCTGCGCAATGTGAACCGAGGCGGCACATCCTATTGGCGAGCGAGCGACAAGTATCAAGTGATGCTGGTGGTTGGGCGATTCAAGGACGATAGACGTCCCACAGAGGAGCGTTACCTCATGACGCTGCAACTGGCCGCGCCATGGGGCCCTCCTTAGCCGCCCCCGATAGACCTGTCACTCCTGATCGCGCCCATCCATGGGAACGATCCCTAAAGCGTCGCCTGGCGCACCTGTTTCTCCAATTCAACCTTCAAACCGGGCTCCAACTTGAGCTGCCGCGCCAGCTCATCCAGGTACGCCTTCTCCATAAAGTTCTCCTCATCCACCAGCATCACACTGGCGATGTACATCTCGGCGGCCATTTCCGGGGTGCCGGCGGCCCGCGCCACGTCGGCCGGGTCGAGGGGCTTGTTCAGCTCGCCGTGCAGCCAGCTTTGCAATTCACGGTCGTTATCCAGCTTGTTGAATTCACCTTCGATCAGCGCGCGCTCGCGCTCATCCACATGCCCGTCGGCCTTGGCCGCCGCCACCAATGCCTTGAGGATGCCCTGGCTGTGTTGCTCGACCTGGGCTGGCGGCAGGCGGTCGATGGTCTGCGGCTCGCCTTGGGGCGCGCTGGCCTGTTGCGCCTGCCAGTTGCCATAGGCTTTGTAGGCGATCACGCCCAATGCCGCCAACCCGCCATAGGTCAGGGCCTTGCCGCCGAATTTGCGCGCTTTTTTATTGCCCAGCAGCAGGCCCATGGCCCCAGCGGCCAGGGCCCCGCCGCCAGCGCCGCCGAGCAAACTGCCAAGCCCGCCACTGCCGAGCAGGCCGCCGAGGGCGCCTTTGTCGTCGGATTTGCGCTGGCCGCCGGCCTTGTTCTGCAACATGTCTTGACCAGACTTGAGCAGTTGTTCGAGTAATCCACGGGTATTCATGCGTAGCCTCCAGACACCAGGGTTCATAAGACCAATAGACTCCCAGCGTAAAACTAAGCGCCAAAAAACCCCGATCTAGAGTGCTTCCAGATGTAACGCGGCTATCCTTCGGTTAAATCGATATACACTCGAGCAAATCGATAAAAACACCCCACTGGTAACTCCAGCATGATGACCTTGCGTCAGATCCGCCACTTCATCGCCGTGGCCGAGACCGGTTCGATCTCCGCCGCTGCGCAAACCGCGTTTATTTCGCAGTCGACCCTGACCCTGGCGATCCAGCAACTGGAACAGGAAATCGGCGTCAACCTGTTCAACCGCCACGCCAAGGGCATGACCCTGACCCACCAGGGCCATCAGTTCCTGCGCCAGGCGCACTTGATCCTGGCCACCGTCGACAACGCCAAGCGCAGCCTGCAGCAGAGCACCGACCAGGTGGCCGGGCAATTGATCGTCGGCGTGACCAGCCTGGTGGCCGGTTATTACCTGGCCGACCTGCTCACCCGCTTCCAACGCGCCTACCCCAATGTGGAAATCCGCGTGATGGAGGATGAGCGCCCGTACATCGAGCATTTGCTGGTCAGCGGCGAGATCGATGTGGGCGTGTTGATCCTCTCCAACCTCGAAGACCGCCACGCCCTGCAGACCGAAGTACTCACCCACTCGCCCCACCGCCTGTGGCTGCCGGCGCAACATCCGCTGCTGGAGCACGACAGCATCAACCTGGCCGATGTGGCGCGTGAGCCGTTGATTCAGCTGAACGTCGACGAAATGGGCCACAACGCTCAACGCATGTGGGCCTCTGCCTGCCTGCAACCACACGTCACTTTGCGCACCGCCTCCACCGAAGCTGTGCGCAGCCTGGTGGCCGCCGGCCTGGGCGTGTCGATCCAGCCGGACATGACCTACCGCCCCTGGTCCCTGGAAGGCGACATTATCGAAGCGCGCCCCATCGCCGACCTCAGCCAGACCCTCGACGTCGGCCTCGCCTGGCGCCGTGGCACCGCGCGCCCGGCGCTGGTCGACCCGTTCCTGACCGTCGCGCGGGAACAGCCGCACCCGCGCAAGCCATCTATTTAATCGAATGCTGCATTCAGTATTTAGTATTTGTTGACCTCGCGCCTGACCTCTAGTCTCTGTGCATCCATAAGAGAAAGTCGGGCGCCTTGTAAGAGAACGCCCATGGCCACACAAGAAAAGAGATCGCGAAAAATGTCCGCTGCGCCCACCCCGCTGCTCACTGCGTTGCTGATCGACGGCGAACTGGTCCAGGGCCAGGGCTTTGTCGAACCGATTCTCAACCCAGCCACGGGCGAAGTGCTGACTCAGATCGCCGAAGCCAGCATCGAACAGGTCGAAGCCGCGATCCTCGCCGCCCACCGCGCATTTGCCGGCTGGTCCCGCACCACGCCGCAGCAACGTTCGAACATTCTGCTGGGCATCGCCGATGCCATCGAGCACCAAGCTGACTACCTGGCTCGCCTCGAATCCCTGAACTGCGGCAAACCGTTGCACCTGGCCCGCCAGGATGACTTGAGCGCCACCGTCGATGTGTTCCGCTTCTTTGCCGGCGCCGTGCGCTGCCAGACCGGCCAGCTCAGCGGCGAATACCTGCCGGGCTACACCAGCATGGTGCGGCGTGACCCGATTGGCGTGGTGGCCTCGATTGCGCCGTGGAATTACCCGCTGATGATGGCCGCGTGGAAGATCGCTCCCGCCCTGGCCGCCGGTAATACCCTGGTGTTCAAGCCGTCGGAACACACGCCGCTGTCGATCCTCGCCCTCGCTCCAGCGCTCAACCAGTTGTTGCCGCGCGGGGTGATCAACATTGTGTGCGGCGGCGGCGAAGGCGTCGGCAGCCATCTGGTCAGCCACCCGAAGGTGCGGATGGTGTCGTTGACCGGCGATATCGTCACCGGACAAAAGATCCTGCAAGCCGCGTCGAAAACCCTTAAACGCACGCACCTGGAACTGGGCGGCAAGGCGCCAGTGATTGTGTGCAACGACGCCGACCTGCAAGCCGTGGTCGAAGGCGTGCGCGCCTACGGTTACTACAACGCCGGCCAGGACTGCACCGCCGCGTGCCGTATCTACGCCCAGGCGGGGATTCACGACAAATTGGTCGCCGACCTGGGCGCGGCGGTCAGCAGCCTGCGCTTTGCCGGCAAGCGCGATGCCGACAACGAACTCGGCCCGCTGATCAGCACGCGCCAGCGCGACCGCGTCGCCAGCTTTGTCGAACGCGCCCTCGGCCAGCCGCATATCGAACGCGTCACCGGCGCCGCCGTGCATTCCGGCGCGGGCTTCTTTTATCAGCCGACGTTGCTCGCCGGCTGTAAACAAAGTGATGAAATCGTCCAGCGCGAAGTGTTCGGCCCGGTGGTCACCGTGACCCGCTTCGACGAACTGGAACAAGCGGTGGACTGGGCCAACGACTCCGAATACGGCCTGGCCTCGTCGGTGTGGACGCAGAACCTGGACAAGGCCATGCAGGTCGCGGCGCGCCTGCAATACGGCTGCACCTGGATCAACAGTCATTTCATGCTGGTCAGCGAAATGCCCCACGGCGGCTTGAAGCGCTCCGGGTATGGCAAAGATCTGTCCAGCGATTCGCTACAGGACTACAGCGTGGTGCGGCACATCATGGCTCGCCACGGCCAGCACCTTTAAAACAACAACTAAGCTCAAGCGTCACCGGCTGCAAAAAACTGCCCCGACCATAATTAAAGAAGAGGGATTCCCCATGTCCGCGCATAAGACCGCACTGCTCAGTGCCCTGACCACCGCGCTGCTGGCCAGCGCCAGCCTGCAGGCCGCCGAACCGCTCAAAGCGGTAGGCGCCGGCGAAGGCCAGTTGGATATCGTCGCCTGGCCCGGCTATATCGAACGGGGCGAAAGCGACAAGGCTTACGACTGGGTCACAGGTTTCGAGAAGGAAACCGGCTGCAAGGTCAATGTGAAAACCGCCGCTACCTCTGACGAAATGGTCAGCTTGATGGCCAAGGGCGGTTACGACCTGGTCACCGCGTCAGGCGATGCGTCGCTGCGGTTGATCGTCGGCAAGCGGGTGCAGCCGATCAATACCGCGTTGATTCCCAACTGGAAGACTATCGACCCGCGCCTGAAAGACGCGCCGTGGTACGTGGTCGGCCAGCAAACCTACGGTACTCCGTACCAGTGGGGGCCGAACGTGCTGATGTACAACACCAACGTGTTCAAGACCGCGCCCACCAGCTGGAATGTGCTGTTCGAGGCGCAGAACCTGCCGGACGGCAAGCCGAACAAAGGCCGCGTGCAAGCCTACGACGGCCCGATCTACATCGCCGATGCGGCGCTGTACCTCAAGTCGACCAAGCCGGAGCTGGGCATCCAGAGCCCCTACGAACTGACCGAAACCCAATACAAAGCCGTGCTCGACCTGTTGCGCGCACAGCAACCGTTGATCCACCGCTACTGGCACGACACCACCGTACAGATGAGTGACTTCAAGAACGAAGGCGTGGTCGCCTCCAGCGCCTGGCCGTATCAGGTCAACGGCCTGATCAACGAGAAGCAGCCGATTGCCTCGACCATTCCCAAGGAAGGCGCCACCGGCTGGGCCGACACCACCATGCTGCACAGCGAGGCCAAGCACCCGAACTGCGCCTACAAATGGATGGACTGGTCGCTGCAGCCGAAGGTCCAGGGCGATGTCGCCGCCTGGTTCGGCTCCCTGCCGGCGGTGCCGGCGGCCTGCACCGGTAGCGAATTGCTCGGCGCCGAGGGCTGCAAGACCAACGGCTTCGACCAGTTCGACAAGATCGCCTTCTGGAAAACCCCGCAGGCTGAGGGCGGCAAGTTCGTGCCGTACAGTCGCTGGACCCAGGATTACATTGCGATCATGGGCGGGCGCTAATCCCCCCTGTGGGAGGGGGCTTGCTCCCTCCCACATTGAGCACATTCACCGATGTTCTGTTTTTTCAGAAGTCCAGGCCGGGCCGCTGCGACGACCCGCGCCTTTTGGGAGCACCGCACCATGACGCTTGCAGTCCAATTCACCCACGTTTCCCGTCAGTTCGGCGAAGTGAAAGCCGTTGACCGGGTTTCCATCGATATCCAGGACGGCGAGTTCTTTTCCATGCTCGGCCCTTCCGGCTCGGGCAAGACCACCTGCCTGCGCCTGATCGCCGGGTTCGAGCAGCCGAGCGCAGGCTCGATCCGGATTCATGGCGAGGAAGCCGCCGGCTTGCCGCCGTATCAGCGTGACGTCAACACGGTATTCCAGGATTACGCGCTGTTCCCCCACATGAATGTGCGCGACAACGTGGCCTACGGCCTGAAAGTCAAAGGCGTGGGCAAGACCGAGCGCCTCGACCGCGCCGAAGAAGCCCTGACCATGGTCGCCCTCGGCGGCTACGGCGAGCGCAAGCCGGTGCAGCTCTCCGGCGGCCAGCGCCAACGGGTCGCCCTGGCCCGCGCACTGGTCAATCGCCCGCGCGTGTTGCTGCTGGATGAACCGCTGGGTGCCCTCGACCTCAAGCTGCGCGAACAGATGCAAAGCGAGCTGAAAAAGCTGCAACGCCAGCTCGGCATCACGTTTATCTTCGTGACCCACGACCAGACCGAAGCGCTGTCGATGTCCGACCGCGTGGCCGTGTTCAACAAGGGCCGCATCGAACAGGTCGACACCCCGCGCAACCTCTATATGAAACCGGCCACCGCGTTCGTCGCCGAATTCGTCGGCACCTCCAATGTGATTCGCGGCGATTTGGCCCAGCGCCTCAGCGGCAGCCCGCAGCCGTTCTCGATCCGCCCGGAGCACGTGCGCTTTGCCGAAGGCCCACTGGCGGCCGACGAAGTGGAAATCAGCGGCCTGTTGCATGACATCCAGTACCAGGGCAGCGCCACCCGCTACGAACTGAAACTGGCGAACGGCCAGGCGTTGAACATCAGCCAGGCGAATAACCAGTGGCTGGACATCAGCAACGGCTATCAGGTCGGCCAGCCCATCACCGCACGCTGGGCGCGGGCCGCCATGACCACCCTGACCGACCACGCAGGCGAGGTGTGACATGAGCCTGACCCAAGCGCCGATGCGCAGGTTTTCCAACCTGCTGTATCGCAAACCCAACCTCTACCTGGCAATGCTGCTGATACCGCCGCTGATCTGGTTCGGCGCGATCTACCTGGGCTCGTTGCTGACCTTGCTGTGGCAGGGCTTCTACACGTTCGACGACTTCACCATGGCGGTCACGCCGGAGCTGACCCTGGCCAACTTCGCCGCATTGTTCCAGCCATCGAACTTCGACATCATCCTGCGCACCCTGAGCATGGCGATTGTGGTGTCGCTCGCCAGCGCCATCGTCGCCTTCCCCATCGCCTATTACATGGCGCGCTACACCACGGGCAAGACCAAGGCGTTCTTCTATATCGCGGTGATGATGCCGATGTGGGCCAGCTATATCGTCAAGGCATATGCCTGGACCCTGCTGCTGGCCAAGGGCGGCGTGGCGCAATGGTTTGTGCAGCACCTGGGGCTGGAGCCGCTGTTGCAGTTCGTGCTGGGAATCCCCGGCGTGGGCGGCAGCACCTTGAGCACCTCGCACCTGGGGCGGTTCATGGTGTTCGTCTACATCTGGCTGCCGTTCATGATCCTGCCGATCCAGGCGTCGCTGGAGCGTTTGCCGCCGTCGTTGCTGCAAGCCTCGGCGGACCTGGGCGCCAAGCCGCGCCAGACCTTCATGCAGGTGATCCTGCCGCTGTCGGTGCCGGGGATTGCCGCCGGTTCGATCTTTACGTTTTCGCTGACCCTGGGCGACTTCATCGTGCCGCAACTGGTCGGGCCGCCGGGTTACTTCGTCGGCGGCATGGTGTACGCCCAGCAAGGCGCCATCGGCAACATGCCAATGGCCGCGGCGTTCACCCTAGTGCCAATCGTGCTGATCGCGGTTTACCTGTCCACCGTCAAACGCCTGGGGGCCTTCGATGCACTCTGAGAAATCATCCATCGGCCTGAAGATTGCGGCCTGGGGCGGCTTGGTGTTTCTACACTTCCCGATCCTGATCATCTTCCTGTATGCCTTCAACACCGAAGAGGCGGCGTTCAGCTTTCCACCCCAGGGCTTCACCCTGAGGTGGTTCAGCGTGGCGTTCGCCCGCCCGGACGTGCTCGAAGCGATCAAGCTGTCGCTGCAGATCGCGGCGATCGCTACCCTGATCGCCATGGTCCTCGGTACCCTCGCTTCAGCCGCGCTGTATCGCCGCGAGTTCTTCGGCAAGCAAGGCGTGTCGCTGATGCTGATCCTGCCGATCGCGCTGCCGGGGATCATCACCGGTATCGCCCTGCTGGCGACGTTCAAGACGCTGGGCATCGAGCCGGGGATGTTCACCATCATCGTCGGCCACGCGACCTTCTGCGTGGTGATCGTCTACAACAACGTCATCGCCCGCTTGCGCCGCACCTCCCACAGCCTGATCGAAGCCTCGATGGACCTGGGCGCCGACGGCTGGCAGACCTTCCGCTACATCATCATGCCCAACCTCGGCTCGGCGCTGCTGGCCGGCGGCATGCTGGCGTTTGCGCTGTCGTTCGACGAAATCATCGTCACCACCTTCACCGCCGGGCATGAGCGCACCTTGCCGCTGTGGCTGCTCAACCAGTTGAGTCGCCCACGGGATGTGCCGGTGACCAACGTGGTGGCGATGCTGGTGATGATCGTGACGATGTTCCCGATTCTGGGCGCCTATTACCTGACCCGCGGCGGTGAAAGCGTGGCAGGCAGTGGCGGTAAATAATGTGGGTATTGGAGAAGTGCCCCCCCACACTCAGAGCCGGTTTCTTCAGGGCAATAACAACAGTTTTTTGGAGGAGTGAACCATGCAAACCAAACTCTTGATCAACGGCCAACTGGTCAAAGGCGAAGGCCCGGCGCAGGCCGTATTCAACCCGGCGTTGGGCCGTGTGCTGGTGGAAATCAACGAAGCCAGCGAAGCCCAGGTCGACGCCGCCGTGCGGGCCGCCGATGCAGCGTTTGAAAGCTGGTCACAGACCACGCCCAAGGATCGCTCGCTGTTGCTGCTGAAACTGGCGGACGTGATCGAAGCCCACGGCGAAGAACTGGCCAAGCTGGAATCGGACAACTGCGGCAAACCCTACAGTGCGGCACTGAACGACGAGATCCCGGCGATTGCCGACGTGTTCCGCTTTTTTGCCGGTGCCAGCCGCTGCATGAGCGGCTCGGCCGGCGGTGAATACCTGCCGGGCCACACCTCGATGATCCGCCGCGATCCGGTGGGCGTGATCGCTTCCATCGCCCCGTGGAACTACCCGCTGATGATGGTCGCCTGGAAAATCGCCCCAGCCCTGGCCGCCGGTAATACCGTGGTGCTCAAGCCGTCGGAACAAACCCCGCTGACCGCATTGCGCATGGTCGAACTGGCGTCGGAGATCTTCCCGGCCGGCGTGCTCAACCTGGTCTTCGGCCGTGGGCCCACCGTGGGCAGCCCGTTGGTGAACCACCCGAAAGTACGCATGGTGTCGCTGACCGGCTCCATCGCCACGGGCGCCAACATCATTTCCAACACCGCCGACCGCGTGAAGCGCATGCACATGGAACTGGGCGGCAAGGCGCCGGTGATCATCTTCAACGACGCGGACATCGACGCGGCGGTGGAAGGCATCCGCACCTTCGGTTTCTACAACGCCGGCCAGGATTGCACCGCGGCGTGCCGTATCTACGCCCAAGCGGAAATCTATGACGCGTTCGTCGAGAAGCTCGGCGCGGCAGTCGCCAGTATCAAGTACGGCTTGCAGGATGACCCGACCACCGAGCTGGGCCCGCTGATCACCGCGCAACACCGCGACCGCGTGGCCGGTTTCGTCGAACGTGCCGTGGCGCAGCCGCATATCCGCCTGGTCACCGGCGGCAAGGCGGTGGAAGGCAACGGCTTCTTCTTTGAGCCGACGGTTTTGGCCGATGCGCAGCAGGACGACGAGATCGTGCGCCGCGAGGTGTTCGGGCCGGTGGTGTCGGTGACCAAGTTCGCCGATGAGGCACAGGTGCTGGGCTGGGCCAACGATTCGGACTACGGTCTGGCGTCATCCGTATGGACCGCCGACGTGGGACGCGCCCATCGCTTGGCCGCGCGCTTGCAATATGGCTGCACCTGGGTGAACACCCACTTCATGCTCGTCAGCGAAATGCCTCACGGCGGTCAGAAACTGTCGGGGTATGGCAAGGACATGTCCATGTACGGGCTGGAGGACTACACCACCGTGCGCCATGTGATGTTCAAGCACTGAACCTCGCCCTGATACCTTGACTGTAGGAGCAAGCTTGCTCGCGAAGAACGCCAACGATAATGCGGGGCATCCGATTAAACGCGGTGTCCAGGCGCCTGTCGCGAGCAAGCCCCCGCCCACATTGGATCTTCATAATTCCTGGGTAATGTACTCACTCAAAGCCCGGAAATGTCTTGTCGCATTTGCCAAGCCATCATCCCGCCATCAATCATTTTTCCTACGCCATCGAACCGCTTAAGCTATGCGGCGTCTGTTTAATGTCCGTTGCGTTTGGCCGAAGGCATGTCCGAACCGTTATCTTTGATCCAGCACGCGCCAGGGCCGGCGCGGGATTTGCTCACGACAGGTTGTCTCTATGCACCGCAGGAATTTGCTTAAAGCGTCCATGGCCATTGCGGCTTACACCGGTTTATCGGCCAGCGGCCTGTTGGCTGCGCAAGCCTGGGCCGGGAACCGCGCCGCCGACGGCAAGGCCGTGGCGTTCGACTTCGAAACGCTGAAGGCCCAGGCCAGGCAACTCGCCGGGACCGCGTATAAAGACACCAAACAGGTGCTGCCGCCCACCCTGGCGACCATGACCCCGCAAAATTTCAACGCCATCGGCTACGACGGCAAACACTCGCTGTGGAAGGAAGTGAACGGCCAGTTGGACGTGCAGTTTTTCCACGTCGGCATGGGCTTCAAGACGCCCGTTCGCATGCACGCCGTCGACCCCACGACCCGCGAGGCCCGCGAAGTACATTTCCGCCCTTCGCTGTTCAACTATGAAAAAACCACGGTCGACACCCAACAACTGACCGGCGACCTGGGTTTCTCCGGCTTCAAGCTGTTCAAGGCGCCGGAACTGGATCGCCATGACGTGCTGTCGTTTCTCGGCGCCAGCTACTTCCGCGCGGTGGATTCCACGGGGCAATATGGCCTTTCCGCACGCGGCCTGGCGATCGATACCTACGCGAAAAAGCGCGAGGAATTCCCCGACTTCACGCAGTTCTGGTTCGAAACCCCGGATAAAAATGCCACGCGCTTTGTGGTCTACGCCCTGCTCGACTCGCCGAGCGCCACCGGCGCCTACCGTTTCGATATCGACTGCCAGGCCAACCAGGTGGTCATGGCAATCGACGCCCATATCAATGCGCGCACCGCCATCGAACAACTGGGCATCGCGCCGATGACCAGCATGTTCAGTTGCGGCACCCACGAGCGGCGCATGTGCGACACCATCCACCCGCAGATCCACGACTCGGACCGCCTGGCAATGTGGCGCGGCAACGGCGAGTGGATCTGCCGCCCACTGAACAACCCGGCCAAGCTGCAATTCAATGCGTTCGCCGACACCGACCCGAAAGGCTTCGGCCTGGTGCAGACCGACCATGAATTCGCCAGCTACCAGGACACCGTCGACTGGTACAGCAAGCGCCCAAGCCTGTGGGTCGAACCGACCACCGCGTGGGGCGAAGGCTCGATCGACCTGCTGGAGATCCCGACCACCGGCGAAACCCTGGACAACATCGTGGCCTTCTGGACCCCGAAAAAACCGGTGGCCGCCGGTGATTCACTCAACTATGGCTACAAGTTGTACTGGAGCGCCCTGCCACCGGTGAGCACGCCGTTGGCGCAAGTCGACGCCACGCGTTCAGGCATGGGCGGCTTCACCGAAGGCTGGGCACCGGGCGAACATTACCCGCCAGTCTGGGCGCGGCGGTTTGCCGTGGACTTCAAGGGCGGTGGCCTGGATCGCCTGGCAGCCGGCACCGGGATCGAGCCGGTGGTGACCTGTTCCCACGGCGAGGTGAAAGACTTCAGCGTGCTGGTGCTCGACAGCATCAAGGGCTATCGCATCCTCTTCGACTGGTACCCGACCAGCGACAGCGTGGAGCCAGTGGAACTGCGCCTGTTTATCCGCACGCAGGACCGCACCTTGAGTGAAACCTGGTTGTATCAGTACTTCCCGCCGGCACCGGAGCAGCGTAAATACACCTGACACCGTGACCGACCATGTGAGCGCGGGCTTGCCCGCCCCCACATGGGGTCACAGCCCGCTCAGAACCGCGATACACTCTTCATCGCCCCAATCAAATAGCGCATCGCCACCTGATCGTTCTCGGTCAGAGCGCGATACTGCGCGAGCAATTCAGCTTCATCGGAACTCAACCTTCGGGCACGCAAGGACACCCTGCGGGTCAGAAAAGACGCCACCACACCCGCTACACCATAGGACTTGGCCATGGACTGTTTCTCCTGATATCGATCAAAAACTCCGTGTGCCCATTACCCGCCTGCCGTGAAGCGCAATGCCTCGGTAGACAAACCGACTGGCTCCCTGGGCCAGAAATCAGGCGTACTCTAAGCGTAGAAACAATCTCATGACGTGTGGGATTTTTTTAGAGTATTCACTTAAATAATTGGGTCAGGAATAAATACCTACAGCCCTATCCCACAGCGCCTGGCAAAAAAAACCCACCGGATAAGGGTGGGTTTTGTTGGAACCTAAGAAGGCTCAATCCCTGAGATCAGACTCATGAATCGGCTGCTCCCGATGGGTCGCCCGCTGGTACTGGGCCGGCCAGGTCGCCTTGCGCCCGCCCAGGTCATCGTCGGCATGCAATGGCCAATACGGGTCACGCAGCAGCTCGCGGGCGAGGAAGATGATGTCGGCCTGGCAGGTGCGCAGGATGTGTTCGGCCTGGGCCGGCTCGGTAATCATGCCCACGGTGCCGGTAGCGATGCCCGACTCTTTGCGCACACGCTCGGCAAACCGCGTCTGGTAGCCGGGGCCGATGGGGATCTCGGCGTTGGCGGCGGTGCCGCCGGAGGACACGTCGATCAGGTCGACCCCCAAAGCTTTCAGGCGACGTGCCAGTTCCACGGTTTCATCGGGGTTCCAGCCGTCCTCCACCCAATCGGTGGCTGACACCCGCACAAACAGCGGCAGGTCTTGCGGCCAGACTTCGCGCACCGCTTCGGTGACTTGCAGCACCAGGCGGATACGGTTTTCAAAGGTGCCGCCGTACTGGTCCTGACGCTGATTGCTGATGGGCGAGAGGAATTGATGCAGCAGGTAACCGTGAGCGGCGTGGATCTCCACCACTTTGAAACCGGCGGTCAACGCGCGCTTGGCGGCGGCGACGAAGTCGGCGATCACTTGCTCGATCTGCGCCTCGTCCAGCGGCCGGGGTTGCGTATGGTTCGGGTCAAAGGCAATCGGCGAGGGCCCCACCGGCACCCAGCCGCCGTCTTGCGGCTTGAGGCTGCCGTGTTTGCCGATCCACGGCCGATGGGTGCTGGCTTTGCGCCCGGCGTGAGCCAGTTGAATCCCGGCCACGGCGCCCTGGGCAGTGATAAAGCGCGTGATGCGTTGCAGCGGGGCGATCTGTGCGTCGTTCCACAGGCCCAGGTCTTCGGCGGTGATACGGCCCTCGGCGGTCACGGCGGTGGCTTCGGTGAAAATCAGCCCCGCCCCGCCGACAGCGCGGCTGCCGAGGTGGACCAGGTGCCAGTCGTTGGCCAGGCCATCGACGCTGGAGTACTGGCACATCGGCGACACGGCAATGCGATTGAGCAGGGTCAATTGGCGCAGGGTATACGGTTCGAGCAACTGACTCATGGCGCACCTCTTCTTGGCTTTTTGGGCACTTCTGTAGGAGCGCGCTTGCTCGCGAAAGCCTCATGGGCGCCGCGTTTATCCAGGATCGACGCGGTACCGTTAAGGTTTTTCGCGGGCAAGCCCGCTCCTACACAACAGTGCTTAGAGCCTAGTCGACAACGGGGGATTGCACAGGGTTCAGAAGACAAAGCGGGAGCCGATTGCCGGCTCCCGTCCAACAACCGCTTACATTTCGACCTGGGTGCCCAGCTCGATCACCCGGTTGACCGGGAGTTTGAAGAACCGCAGGTTGCCGTTGGCATTCTTCAACATGAACGCGAACAAGCCTTCGCGCCAACGGGCCATGCCTTTGATGCGCGAGGCGATGACCGTTTCGCGGCTGAGGAAGTACGTAGTACGCATCGGGCTGAAATCCAGATCATCGAGGTGGCACAGCTTCAGCGCTTCGGGCACGTCCGGCTCGTCGGTGAAACCGAAGTGCAGGATCACGCGGAAGAACCCTTCGCCGTAGGCATCCACCTCGAAGCGCCGTGCGGCGGGAACGCGGGGAATGTCTTCGTAGACCACCGTCAGCAACACCACTTGCTCGTGCAACACCTGGTTATGCAGCAGGTTATGCAACAGCGCATGGGGCACCGCGTCGGGCCGCGCGGTGAGGAACACCGCGGTGCCCTGCACGCGATGGGGCGGCTGCACGCGGATACTGCTGATAAAGATCGGCAGCGGCAGGCCGCCCTCGTCGAGGCGGTCCATCAGCAGTTCCTTGCCGCGTTTCCACGTCGTCATCAGGATAAACAGCACAATCCCCGCCAATACCGGGAATGCACCGCCCTGGACGATTTTCGGCACGTTGGCGGCGAAGAACAGCCCGTCGACCAACAGGAAACCGATCAGCACCGGAATCGCCAACACCGGTGGCCATTTCCACAGCAACAGCATCACTGCCGACACCAGGATGCTGGTGATCAGCATGGTGCCGGTCACCGCCACGCCGTAGGCCGAAGCCAGCGCGTTGGACGACTCGAAGCCCAGCACCAGCAGGATCACGCCGACCATCAGCGACCAATTCACCGCGCCGATATAGATCTGGCCCTGTTCGGCGCTGGACGTATGCTGAATGTGCATGCGCGGGATGTAACCCAGTTGGATCGCCTGACGGGTCAGGGAGAACGCGCCGGAAATCACCGCCTGGGACGCAATCACTGTGGCCAGGGTAGACAACACCACCAACGGAATCAGCGCCCAGCTCGGTGCGAGCAGGTAGAACGGGTTACGCGCCGCTTCGGGGTTTTCCAGCAGCAACGCACCTTGGCCGAAATAGTTGAGCACCAGCGCCGGCAGCACCAGGGCGAACCAGGCACGCGCAATGGGTTTACGCCCGAAGTGGCCCATGTCGGCGTACAGCGCTTCGGCACCGGTCAATGCCAGCACCACCGCGCCGAGAATCGCCACACCCATGCCAGGGTGGACCATGAAGAAACGCACACCCCACACCGGGTTCAATGCGTTGAGCACTTCCGGATGCTGGCTGATGCCATGCACGCCCAGGCCCGCCAGCACCAGGAACCACAACACCATGACCGGCCCGAACAGCTTGCCGATACGGTCGGTGCCATGTTTCTGGATCAGGAACAGCCCCACCAGCACCACCAGCGACAGCGGTACGACCCAGCGTTCAAGCCCTTCGAAGGCCAGTTCCAGGCCTTCTACCGCCGAGAGCACCGAGATTGCCGGGGTGATCATGCTGTCGCCGTAAAACAGCGCAGCGCCGATCAACCCGAGAATCACCAGCACCGAACGCAGCTTCGGATACGGCGACGCCGCTCGCCGCGCCAACGCAGTGAGGGCCATGATCCCGCCCTCGCCCTGGTTATCGGCGCGCAGGATGAACAACACGTACTTGATCGAAACGACCCAGATCAGCGACCAGAAGATCAGCGCCAGTATCCCCAACACACCATCATGGTTGACCTGAACCCCATACCCTCCACCGAACACCTCTTTAAGGGTATAGAGCGGGCTGGTCCCGATATCGCCATAAACCACCCCGACCGCTGCCACCAGCATGCCAATCGGCTTGGCATTGGAATGCTCGGCACCCGCTGCCTGACTACTTGCCTGACCCATCAACCACTCCTGCCCTATGACCTGAGGTCTCTTATAAACAACGCATCTAAGCTGACCTTAGCATGCGCTGTTTTACTTCTCGTAACAGACGTTTTGTTGACCCAAGGATTTCACCCGTTCGCAACGGCGCGAAGCATAGCGCAGCACTCGTCGTATTTCCCTGCATAAAGCTGGTCAAGTGCGTTGCCCGTCGCTAGAATTGCGCACTTTTTGATCAGAGGCACAAAAGCATGCTCTTTTACGAGCGCGCTAAGTGCCCGTCTACCGCCTTGTCGTGCCCGACTGGCGGCGTCATTCAATACCGAGGTTAGACATGTCCACCACCATCGCAAAAGCCAACCCCAAGGTCGGCTTTGTTTCCCTGGGCTGCCCGAAGGCTCTGGTCGACTCCGAACGCATCCTGACGCAACTGCGCATGGAAGGTTATGACGTCGTGTCCACTTACCAGGACGCGGACGTGGTGGTGGTCAACACCTGCGGCTTCATCGACTCGGCCAAGGCGGAATCCCTGGAAGTGATCGGCGAGGCCATCAAGGAAAACGGCAAGGTCATCGTCACCGGCTGCATGGGCGTGGAAGAAGGCAATATCCGCAACGTACACCCGAGCGTGCTGGCCGTGACCGGTCCGCAGCAGTACGAGCAGGTGGTCAACGCCGTGCATCAAGTGGTGCCGCCGCGCCAGGACCACAACCCGCTGATCGACCTGGTGCCGCCGCAAGGCATCAAGCTGACCCCGCGCCACTACGCGTACCTGAAGATTTCCGAAGGCTGCAACCACAGTTGCAGCTTCTGCATCATCCCGTCGATGCGCGGCAAGCTGGTCAGCCGCCCGGTGGGCGATGTGCTGGACGAAGCCCAGCGCCTGGTCAAATCCGGCGTTAAAGAACTGCTGGTGATCTCCCAGGACACCAGCGCCTACGGCGTCGACGTGAAATACCGCACCGGTTTCTGGAACGGCGCGCCGGTGAAAACCCGCATGACCGAGCTGTGCGAAGCCTTGAGCAGCCTGGGCGTGTGGGTGCGCCTGCACTACGTGTACCCGTACCCGCACGTGGACGAGCTGATCCCGTTGATGGCCGCCGGCAAGATCCTGCCGTACCTGGACATCCCGTTCCAGCACGCCAGCCCGAAAGTGCTCAAGGCCATGAAACGCCCGGCCTTCGAAGACAAGACCCTGGCGCGCATCAAGAACTGGCGCGAGATCTGCCCGGAACTGATCATCCGTTCGACCTTCATCGTCGGCTTCCCGGGCGAAACCGAAGAAGACTTCCAGTACCTGCTCGACTGGCTGACCGAAGCCCAGCTGGACCGCGTCGGCTGCTTCCAGTACTCGCCGGTCGAAGGCGCCCCGGCCAACCTGCTGGACCTGGCCGTAGTACCGGATGACGTCAAGCAAGACCGTTGGGAGCGCTTCATGGCGCACCAGCAGGCGATCAGCTCGGCGCGCCTGCAACTGCGCATCGGCAAGGAAATCGAAGTGCTGATCGACGAAGTCGACGAGCAAGGCGCCGTAGGCCGCTGCTTCTTCGACGCCCCGGAAATCGACGGTAACGTATTTATCGACGATGCCAGCGGTTTGAAACCCGGCGACAAGGTCTGGTGCACCGTGACCGATGCCGACGAATACGACCTGTGGGCCGAAAAGCGCGACTGATCGCATCAGGCGCGGATAAAAAAGTGAAAAAGCCCTGCTTCTGGACAAGATGCGGGGCTTTTTTAGGTCTATCGTTTTGCCCATCGACACCGAACATCCACAAAGGGCAGCGGGCATGCGTCAGCATTCGGTTATCCACACCCCAAAAACCAGCGACTACGCCGAGTTGGCGCGGATCTGGGAGGCGTCGGTGCGCGCCACCCATGACTTTCTGCCGGACAGCTACATCACGCTGCTGAAAAACCTGGTGCTGACCCGCTACCTCGATGCGGTGATGCTGATCTGCACCAAGGACACGCGCCAGCGCATCACCGGGTTCGCCGGGGTGGCCGCGGGCAAGGTCGAGATGCTGTTCATCGACCCGCAGCACCGTGGCCAGGGCCTCGGCCGGCAATTGCTGCGTTACGCGATCGAGCGCATGAACGCCGATGAGCTGGACGTCAACGAACAGAACCCGCAGGCGCTGGGCTTTTACTTCAAGCAAGGCTTTGAAGTCATCGGCCGCACGGAGCATGATGGCCTGGGGCAGCCTTATCCGCTGCTGCACATGCGTTTGCGCCAGGTGCAGCAAGAGGCGCGTCGGGGCTAAATGAAATGGGGCCGGGATTAACCGCGCCCACACAGGTACAATAGCGGCCCCCTTTTGCTACGGCCCTTGTCATGACTGACCCCATACGCCTCTCCAAACGCCTTATCGAACTGGTCGGTTGCTCCCGTCGGGAGGCTGAGCTGTTTATCGAAGGCGGCTGGGTCTCGGTGGACGGTGAAGTGATCGACGAGCCACAGTTCAAGGTCACCACTCAGAAGGTCGAACTGGACCCCGAGGCCAAGGCCACCGCGCCAGAGCCTGTGACCATCCTGCTGCACGCGCCGGTGGGCGTGGATGCCGAGACGGCAATGGCGTCGATCAGCGCCGAAACGCTGTCGGAAGAACACCGCTTCAGCAAGCGCCCGCTCAAGGGTCACTTCCTGCGCCTGACCGCCAGCGCTGACCTGCAAGCCAAGGCCAGCGGCCTGCTGGTGTTCACCCAGGATTGGAAGATTCTGCGCAAACTGACCGCCGATGCCGCCAAGATCGAGCAGGAATACGTGGTGGAGGTCGAAGGTGACATGGTTGCTCACGGCCTGAACCGCCTCAACCATGGCCTGACCTACAAAGGCAAAGAGCTGCCACCGGTGAAAGCCAGCTGGCAGAACGAAAACCGCCTGCGCTTTGCGATGAAAAACCCGCAACCGGGGGTGATCGCCTTGTTCTGCGAAGCTGTCGGCTTGAAAGTCATCGCCATCCGTCGTATCCGCATCGGCGGCGTGTCCATCGGCAAGGTGCCGGTCGGCCAATGGCGTTACCTGTCCGGCAAAGAGAAGTTCTGAGCCACTCCCCCTTTTTCGACACCGCCTGCGTGGGCGGTGTCCACCGTTGAAAACCAGGATTGCCCACCATGATTCACAACGACGTACTGCGCAGCGTGCGCTACATGCTCGACATCAGCGACAACAAGATGGTCGAGCTGATCAAACTCGGCGGCATGGACGTGACCAAGGAAGACCTGCTGACTTACCTCAAGAAAGACGAGGAAGAAGGCTTTGTGTTCTGCCCGGACGAGGTCATGGCGCACTTCCTTGACGGCCTGGTGATTTTCAAGCGCGGCAAGGACGACAGCCGTCCGCCGCAACCGATCGAAACCCCGGTGACCAACAACATCATCCTCAAGAAGCTGCGCGTGGCCTTCGAACTGAAGGAAGACGACATGCACGCCATCCTCAAGGCTGCCGAGTTCCCGGTGTCCAAGCCTGAGCTGAGCGCACTGTTCCGCAAGTTCGGCCACACCAATTACCGCACCTGCGGCGACCAGTTGCTGCGCAACTTCCTCAAGGGCCTGACCCTGCGGGTTCGCGCGTAAGCCATGAGTTACCAGGTCTCGCCCGTCGGCTTCGTGCGCTCCTGCTTCAAGGAGAAGTTCGCCATCCCGCGCCAACCGCAACTGGCGCCTGCCGCCCGCGGCGTGCTGGAGCTGGTCGCGCCGTTCGACCACGGCGAGGCGGTGCAGGGCCTGGAGCAGGTCAGCCATGTGTGGCTGCTGTTTCTGTTCCACCAGGCCCTGGAAGACAAACCCCGCCTGAAAGTGCGCCCGCCCCGTCTGGGCGGCAATAAGTCCATGGGCGTGTTTGCCACCCGTGCGACCCATCGGCCCAACGGGATTGGCCAGTCGGTGGTGAAGCTGGACAAGGTCGAACCGGGCCGGTTGTGGATCTCCGGGATCGATCTGCTCGATGGCACGCCGGTGTTGGATATCAAGCCGTATGTGCCGTATGCCGACATTGTCGACAACGCCACCAACGGCATCGCCAATGGCACGCCGCCACTGATTCCCGTGCAGTGGCTGAAGACGGCTCTGCACCAGGCGCAAGACCACGCTCAGCGCCTTGCTGAACCGCTGGTGGCGTTGATCGAACAGTGTTTGGCGCAAGACCCGCGGCCGGCCTATCAAACGCCCGGGCCCGAGCGGGAATATGGCGCGCAGTTCTGGGACGTGGATGTGCGCTGGCACTATCCCGAGGCGAGCGTCATCTGTGTGCTGGAAGTGATTGCAGCTAAATAAACCGAAAACCAATGTGGGAGGGAGCTTGCTCCCGATAGCGGCGGGTCAGTCACCGGATGCATTGACTGACACTCAGCAATCGGGAACAAGCCCCCTCCCACATTTTTTTGACCGCGTTTACTTCTCGACGAAGGCGCGTTCGATCAGGTAGTCACCCGGCTCACGCATGCGTGGCGAAACTTTCAGGCCGAAGCTGTTCAACACTTCGCTGGTCTCGTCCAACATGCTTGGGCTGCCGCACAGCATGGCGCGGTCGTCCTGGGGGTTGATCGGTGGCAGGCCGATATCGCGGAACAGCTTGCCACTGCGCATCAGGTCGGTCAGACGGCCTTGGTTTTCGAACGGCTCGCGGGTCACGGTGGGGTAGTAGATCAACTTTTCACGCAGGGCTTCGCCGAAGAATTCATTCTGCGGCAGGTGCTTGGTGATGAATTCGCGGTAGGCGACTTCGTTGACGTAACGCACGCCGTGGCACAGGATCACTTTTTCGAAACGCTCGTAGGTTTCCGGGTCCTGGATCACGCTCATAAATGGCGCAAGGCCGGTACCGGTGCTGAGCAGGTACAGGTGTTTACCCGGCTTCAAATCGTCAAGCACCAGGGTGCCTGTCGGTTTTTTGCTGATGATGATCTCGTCGCCTTCCTTCAGATGCTGCAACTGGGAGGTCAGCGGGCCATCAGGCACCTTGATGCTGAAGAACTCCAGATGCTCTTCCCAGTTCGGGCTGGCAATCGAATAAGCGCGCATGAGCGGGCGGCCGTTGGGTTGTTGCAGGCCGATCATCACGAACTGACCGTTCTCGAAGCGCAAGCCCGGATCGCGGGTGCACTTGAAGCTGAACAGAGTGTCGTTCCAGTGATGAACACTGAGGACACGCTCGTGGTTCATGTTGCTCATGTACGGGGGACTCCTGGAGATGGGTCTGCGCCAAAATGATAAGTGCGCAATTGCACAGCATTCTAATGGCGGCGACAATATCTGTTAACTGGATTATTAAGATAAGGGTTATCGGTTATATCGATATGCGATTTACTCTCCGTCAGCTGCAAGTCTTCGTCGCCGTCGCCCAGCAGGAAAGCGTCTCACGCGCTGCTGGCCTTCTGGCCTTATCTCAATCCGCCGCCAGCACCTCAATCACCGAGCTGGAGCGTCAATCCAGCTGCCAGTTATTCGACCGGGCGGGTAAACGCCTGAGCCTCAACGCCCTCGGCCGTCAGTTGTTGCCCCAGGCGGTAGCCCTGCTGGACCAGGCCAAGGAGATCGAAGACCTGCTCAACGGCAAGTCTGGCTTCGGTTCACTGGCCGTCGGCGCCACACTGACCATCGGCAATTACCTGGCCACGCTGCTGATCGGCAGCTTCATGCAGCAGCACCCCGAGAGCCAGGTGAAGCTGCACGTGCAGAACACTGCACATATCGTGCACCAGGTTGCGCATTATGAAATTGACTTGGGTCTAATCGAAGGCGACTGCAGCCACCCGGATATCGAAGTGCAGACCTGGGTGGAAGATGAGCTGGTGGTATTTTGCGCGCCTCAGCATCACCTGGCCCAGCGCGGTGTCGCCAGCATGGAAGAATTGACCCACGAAGCGTGGATCCTGCGCGAACAGGGCTCGGGCACGCGCCTGACCTTTGATCAGGCCATGCGCCATCATCGCAGCGCGCTGAACATTCGCCTCGAGCTGGAACACACCGAGGCGATCAAGCGTGCGGTGGAGTCGGGGCTGGGGATTGGCTGCATTTCCCGGCTGGCGCTGCGCGATGCTTTCCGCCGCGGCAGCCTGGTACCGGTAGAAACCCCGGACCTGGACCTGGCCCGGCAGTTCTACTTCATCTGGCACAAGCAAAAGTACCAGACCTCGGCGATGCGCGAGTTTCTCGAGCTGTGCCGCGCCTTCACCGCCGGGGTTCAGCGCAGCGACGAAATCGTGCTGCCGAACATTGCCTGAGGCTTAGATCAGGATCACGGCCCACACCAGGGTGATCATGGTCAGTGCCACGAATTGCGCGGCGCTGCCCATGTCCTTGGCGTTTTTCGACAGTGGGTGACGGTCCAGGGAAATGCGGTCGATGGCCGCTTCCACGGCCGAGTTGAGCAACTCGACGATCAACGCAAGCAGGCACACCGCGATCAACAGCGCCCGTTCGACGCGGCTGACATGCAGGAAAAAACTCAGCGGGATCAGGATGACGTTCAGCAACACCAACTGACGGAAGGCCGCCTCACCGGTGAAGGCTGCGCGCAGGCCATCCAGGGAATAGCCCCCTGCGTTAAAGATACGTTTGATACCGGTTTGACCCTTGAAAGGCGACATAGATGTAGGCAACTGAACCAAAGAAGTGGGAAAACTAGATCACGCAAAGTCAAAAAAGCGTGAATCGACAATAGCTTAATGCTGCGAAATTGACTCAAGTTGTTGCAAGAGCAACGCCGCCTGGGTTCGCGTTCGCACCCCCAGCTTGCGAAAGATCGCGGTGACGTGGGCCTTGATGGTCGCTTCCGACACGCTCAACTCGTAAGCGATCTGCTTGTTCAACAAGCCTTCGCAGACCATGGTGAGCACCCGGAACTGCTGGGGCGTCAAGCTGGCCAGGCCATCGCGGGCAGCCTTGGCTTCGTCGGACACGTTGATCTCTTCAAACGCTTGCGGCGGCCAGGACACATCGCCCTCCAGCACCGCGCGCACGGCTTTCTGGATCTTTTCCATGGAGCTCGATTTGGGAATGAAACCGCTGGCGCCAAACTCCTTGGAGCGCACCACCACATCGGCTTCTTCCTGAGCCGAGACCATCACCACGGGAATCTGCGGGTATTGCCCGCGCAACAGCACCAGCCCCGAAAACCCATAGGCGCCAGGCATGTTCAGGTCGAGCAGCACCAGGTCCCAGTCGGATTTTTCGGTGAGGCGGGTTTCCAGCTCGGCAATGCTGGCCACTTCAACCAGACGGACATCGGGGCCCAAGCCCAGCGTTACTGCCTGATGCAGCGCACTGCGAAACAGCGGGTGGTCATCAGCTATCAGGATTTCGTATGTGGCCATTGATTAAATGATCCTGTTTTTTATGGCAGCCCTGATGGGTTCAGGGTTCGCCAATACACAAGGTAACGGCCAGGCAGCCATCACCACAGGGCATGCTCAACGTCAAAAGCACCTGAAACGACGTTGGAAATTCACGGTTGCGCCCTGATCGGCGCCCAGCATGCCCAGCGTAGCCTGGGTGGTCAAGCACTACGCCAATGGGCAGTTTAGCGGTTGTCGGATTTACGGTGCCATCATGCAAACGTCGTCTGGTTATACCGCCGGGATGTAGGGCGCTAGACGAGTATGGACGATATCCGTCGAGTCCAGCGGCAACTGGAACTTGGCGGCCAGATAATGGGTGCTGAACACGTCGAGGTAAGCGTCCAGTACTTCGCTGGCCGCGCCGTCGTCGGCCAGCTCCAGGCACAGCGCGGCGACTTCGGCGGTGCAGAAATGATCATCCCGCTTGGAACGACGCAGTTTGTAGCGCGACAGCTGCTCGGGGGCCAGGCTGAGGACCGGCAAATGCTCCAAATAGGGACTTTTGCGGAACATCTTGCGCGCTTCGCTCCACGTGCCGTCCAGCAGGATAAACAGCGGGCGCTTGCCCTCCCCCACCTTGACCTCACTGACAACCCGTTCCGGCGCGACGAATTCGCCGGGGAATACGATGTAGGGTTGCCACTGCGGATCAGCCAGCAAAGTGAGCAGCCCGGGGTCGACCTCGGTGCGTGACCAGGCGAACGCGCTGGTGTCGTCAATCACATCGGCGATCAGCCAGCCGGTGTTGCTGGGCTTCATCGGTTCGACGTCGTGCATCAACAGGCACATCGCAGACCGGGCCTGGACCTTGGGCCGCCAGGCACACAAGCAATACGCGGGGATCACCCGGCAGCCGGGGCAGCGCTCGGCACGCGAACCCCGATTGACGAAAGGCCTGATGGCGCGCGCCAGGCGCTGGGTACGCAGACGAGAGACGGCGTGGCTCATCGGATGCGCCGCACGGAAAGGAAAATCGACACTGGGGGAACTCGAGGAAGGCTTAAGTGGCCGCAGTTTACCAGAGCCACACGCACTTCCCAGCAATACGCCTGGCTGTACCGGCCAGGGCTCACCTATAATTGCGCGCCACTGAACGCACAGCCCAGTGGCTGGTCTATGCACCAGTAACCGAATCAGGAGAGTTTCATGCTGCGTTCCATGCTGCGTCTTGTCGCCCCATCCGTCGCCCTCGCGCTGGTCTTGCCTGTTGGCGCCCAGGCGGCCTCGCTGCTGGAGGCCCAAATGAACAAGAAGCTGCAAAGCGTCGCGGCTGAAAGCAACAAAGACCTGCCCCGGGAAATCGATGAAAAAACCCTGGAAGTCGCCTACACCGTTGAAGGCATGCAGTTGATCGATCACCTCAGCGTGCTGCCCGATCGTGCCGAACAGATGCGTGCCAACCCCAAGGCGGTGTATTTCCAGCTCGGACAAAGCGTGTGCCTGAACCACGGCTACCGCGAGCTGATGGCCAAGGGCGCGGTGATGCGCTACGAAATCACCGAAAACAAGACCAACCGCCCGGTGGCTTCGGTGAAATTCGTCGAAGCAGACTGCCCGGCACCAACTGCGGCGAAGAAGAAAAAGTAACTCGCGCATGTCCCGCCGCGCGCTGCTGTCCAGTGGCGCGCAATTCCCTCGTTTGTGTTTGCCGCCGAACGCTGCACGCTGTGACGTGAGACCAATAAGCGGTTGCCAGCCAAGGGTTTTTCGGCCCATGATCGTCTCATTCCCACAACCCGCTCAGCCCAGTTCCCATGCTGTTCTGTAACATTTTCAGGGCAAAACAGAGTTGTCCTCCTGCCATGTGCAGTGCAAAGGTTTTTAAATCACAAGGAACATACAGAGTCGCGCTTTGCCGCTTGGCGAACACTGTGCAATGCCATGGGCATGCAGCGACACATGCAGTGTCGTGGCCACGGACGAACATTTCGCCGCCCGCCCAGGCTCTGTGAAGAAGGAGAAGTTGAATGCCTTACGAACCGAATGACCGCCTGCTCCAGCATTTTGAAGCAAACGGGGTCGACCTCACGCAGCAGGTCGAAGCTCAACTCCAGTTGATCGCACCCAACAGCCCAAATATCCCCCTTTATCGCGACATGATCCTCACCGCGCTACGCATGGCACAGGACGACCGCAGCCGCTGGAACGCCAAAATCACCTTGCAAGCCATCCGCGAACTGGACCACGCCTTCCGCGTGCTGGAACAGTTCAAGGGGCGGCGCAAAGTCACGGTGTTCGGCTCGGCGCGCACGCCGGTGGAAAGCCCGCTCTATGCTCTGGCCCGGGAAGTGGGCGCGGCACTGGCGCGCTCCGATCTGATGGTGATCACCGGCGGCGGCGGCGGGATCATGGCCGCCGCCCACGAAGGTGCCGGCCTGGAGCACAGCCTGGGCTTCAACATTACTCTGCCGTTCGAACAGCATGCCAACCCGACCATCGACGGCACCGAGAACCTGCTGTCGTTCCACTTCTTCTTTACGCGCAAGCTGTTCTTCGTCAAGGAGGCCGATGCGCTGGTGTTGTGCCCCGGCGGTTTCGGCACCCTGGATGAAGCGCTTGAAGTACTGACGCTGATCCAGACCGGCAAGAGCCCACTGGTGCCGGTGGTGTTACTCGATGCGCCAGGTGGCGGTTTCTGGCAAGGCGCCCTGGACTTTATCCGCAGCCAGCTGGAAGCCAATCGCTATGTGCTGCCTACCGACCTGAAGCTGATGCGCCTGGTGTACAGCGCTGAAGCTGCGGTGGACGAGATCAACCAGTTCTATGCCAACTTCCACTCTACTCGCTGGCTGAAGCGTGAGTTTGTGATACGCATGAATCATCCGCTCAGTGAACGGGCGCTGGCTCAGGTGCAAAAAGAGTTCGCCAGCCTGCGACTGAGTGGAGACTTTCAGCAGCTCGCCTACACCGGAGAAGAGCACGATGAGCCGCAGTTCAGTCATCTGACGCGACTGGTGTTCAACTTCAACGGGCGTGATCAGGGCCGGTTGCGGGAGTTGGTGGACTACATCAACTTGCCGGAGAACTGGGCGCAGGCTCAGGGCAAGACACAACAACGGGTGGCGCCGGAGCCGGCGTGATTTTTGAGCAAAAAAAAAGGCCCGCTATTTTCATAGCGGGCCTTTTATTTTTTGCGTTGTTCAGTCGTCCATGTCCCGACCGCTGAACAACCGGTTGATCATTTCCATCGAAAACCCGCGATAACTCAGGAAGCGCCCTTGTTTCGCGCGTTCCCTGGCATCAATCGGAAGATGCCCAGAGAACTTGCGACGCCAGGTATCTTCCAGCTGTGACTGCCAGCTGATACCGCACTCGCGCAGGGCGAGGTCGATGTCGGCGCGTTGCAGGCCGCGCTGGCTCAGCTCTTCACGAATTCGCGCCGGGCCGTAGCCGGAGCGCGCTCGGTAGGACACAAAACTTTCGAGGTAACGGGCTTCCGACAGCAGCCCTTCTTCCGTCAACCGGTCGAGGGCAGTGTCGATCATCTCAGCGGACGCACCGCGCTGACGCAGTTTACGCGTCAGTTCGACTCGACCATGCTCGCGACGCGCGAGCAGGTCCATCGCAGTGCGCCGAACGGCGACGAGTGTATCCAGCACAACGGTCATCGTTTGCTTCAGACGTCAGTGTCGACTTCTTCCATTTCGTCAACCGGCGCACGGTTGGCTGCAGCTTTCACGTCCGGCGCGGGGGTCAGCAGCTTGTCGCGGATCTGCTTCTCAAGCGCGGCGGCGACATCCGGGTTGTCCGCCAGGAACTTGGCCGAGTTGGCCTTGCCCTGACCGATCTTGCTGCCGTTGTAGGCATACCAGGCACCGGATTTCTCGACGAAACCGTGCAGCACGCCCAGGTCGATCATCTCGCCGTTCAGGTAGATACCCTTGCCGTAGAGAATCTGGAACTCAGCCTGACGGAATGGCGGGGCCACTTTGTTCTTAACGACTTTGACGCGGGTTTCGCTACCGACAACCTCGTCACCTTCCTTCACCGCGCCGGTACGGCGGATGTCCAGACGGACCGACGCGTAGAACTTCAGCGCGTTACCACCGGTGGTGGTTTCCGGGCTCCCGAACATGACGCCAATCTTCATCCGGATCTGGTTGATGAAGATCACCAGGCAGTTGGCGTTCTTGATGTTACCGGTGATTTTACGCAGCGCCTGGGACATCAGACGGGCCTGCAGGCCGACGTGCATGTCGCCCATTTCGCCTTCGATTTCAGCTTTTGGCACCAAGGCCGCCACGGAGTCGACCACGATCACGTCGATGGCGTTGGAGCGCACCAGCATGTCGGTGATTTCCAGGGCTTGCTCACCGGTGTCCGGCTGGGAAACCAGCAGGTCGTCAACATTCACGCCCAGCTTGCCGGCGTATTCAGGGTCCAGGGCGTGCTCGGCGTCGACGAACGCGCAGGTCGCGCCCATCTTTTGCGCCTGGGCAATCACCGACAGCGTCAGGGTGGTTTTACCGGAAGATTCAGGACCGTAGATTTCAACGATACGGCCTTTTGGCAGGCCGCCAATGCCGAGCGCGATGTCCAGACCCAGAGAGCCAGTGGAAATAGCCGGGATCGCCTGACGGTCGTGATCGCCCATACGCATTACGGCACCCTTGCCGAATTGACGTTCGATCTGACCCAGGGCCGCAGCCAAGGCTTTCTTCTTGTTCTCGTCCATTAAAGTCCTCACGTAATCAATAAGGCCTGACGGCCAACACCTGTATAAGTAGACAGTATTGTTCCACAAAGATCGGAGATCGCCTACCCCTGATTTTCTATTTCTGCTGCAGCTCGTCGCAACAAGCCCTCTAGCGCGGCCTTTACCGTTTGTCGGCGGACCTCATCGCGGTTGCCGGGGAAGTGCTGGCGCTCGGCCGTGACCTCGTCACCCACGCCGAACGCCAACCATACCGTGCCCACCGGTTTTTCCGGCGAGCCGCCATCGGGCCCGGCCACGCCGCTGACCGCCACGGCAAAGCGCGCCAGGCTTTTTTCCTGGGCGCCCCTGACCATGGCCTCCACCACCTCGCGGCTGACCGCCCCCACTTTGCCGAACAGTGCCTCCGGCACATCCAGCTGCCGAGTTTTCTGCCGGTTGGAATAGGTGACATATCCCGCCTCGAACCACGCCGAACTCCCCGGTATGCGCGTGATGGCTTCGGCGATGCCGCCGCCGGTACAGGACTCGGCGGTGGTGACGTGGGCATTGAGCACCTGTAGACGTCGACCCAGTTCAGCGGCCAGTTGGGTGATTTCTTTCACGGAGGTCTCCTGGAATGAGCGGGCATTGGCCTACCCTACATGAGCCCATCGGCCATGCAAGTTGCAGCGTGCATCAAGACACTAACGCACGATGGCCCGCACATACGCCTGACAGGCGCGCAAGGCGATCACGGCGTTATCCGCGTCGTCGGTGATGGCGATAATTCGCTGAGCATGCGCCGGGTCAAGTCGGGCTCGCGTGGCTGCATGAACCACGCCGCCGGCGGCGGTGGCGGCAGGCATTGCGCAACCACTGGCGCTGTCGCTGGCGTCGAGAAGGACTGACAACCGCACATCAGCAGTGGCCAGGCGATCACGCAGAGCGGCCTGATGACGTTGTGCATCGCTCAACTCCCGAGCATGTTGTTGGTCGATGGCGCTGAGTTGTTGCTCAAGCGCCAGCCGTTTGTCGTATTCGGCCTGTTGTTGACGCAAGGCCGCCTGATTTTGCTGACTGAGCGCCTGGGCATGGGCAGTTGATTGCCGCTCCATCTGCGCACCCAATCGCCAGGCCTGCACCTGCCAAGTCAGCGCCACCAACAGGCACACACCGATCAGGCGCCAAGCCCCTAGGAAACGCATAACACCGCCTTCGCCCGTGCCCACAACTGCAGGCGGTTTTCCAAACCATTGAGCCCGCCGTTGATACGCCGGGTGATGGTGGTGAACTGGTCGTTGTCCGCCAGTTCGTTCAGGCCGTTGCTTTGCCAGAACCAGGCAGCCGACTCCGCGGCCCATTGGGGCTGCTCCAACAATTCCGGTTGCAGCAATAAACGATCGTCGCCAAACAGCGCCTGGCTGCATGCCAGGTAATTTCGACGCCCGGTAATCTGGATCAGCCCCCTGCCCCGGTACTTCTGACCGTCGCCGTCGGCTTCGGGGGTGTTGCCCAGGCGAACGGCCAGGCTGCCGGTGTCGTATTTGCTCAGGTATTGATCGCTGCCCAGTTCGCGGACGTAGCGCAATTCGCCGGATTCGTAGCCGATCTGGGCGAGGCAGGCGGCGAGGCGTTTCGGATTGTCGATCGCGTAGCGAGCGAATGCCGCATTTAACGGGGATAGAAAAATGCCCGCGCTGAGGCGGGCGCCCGGCATGATGTAAAGAAGCTGGGGCAGTGTTATCAGCATGGTGCCTACTCCGTAAAAGGTACTACGCCGACAACCCGCCGGCCGTGACCGAACTGCGATAGCCCGTCACCGGATCGCCGACATGCGTCACCTTGGTAATCGACCAGCGCCCCTGCATGTAGGAAGGCCAGGTGTCATCCAACAGCAACAGCCCTTCGGCCGATAACAGCGGGTTCCCCGGACAATCGATCTGCAGCTTGAGGTCTTCACGGCCCACGCGGCGCAATTCACCCTCAGCCACCGCCCGCGCCTCGGCTTCGTTCTGGCAGCGCTGACGCAAGGTCTTGAAGGGCGCAACCCCGACCTGAACCACCCGCTGCTTGCCCGCGGCGGCATCCCACCAGGTGACGCGGCTGCCCTGGTATTTGGCGCGCGAGGTTTCGTCGAGCTTGGCGGTGATGAATGCTTGATCGCCGGGGCGATTGTCCTCGGTGACCGACAGTGTCACGTCCGGCAGTTGCTGGCCGGAGAGTGACTTGACCTGCCCGGCCTCGGCGAGCACGTACAGTTCGTTGATCGGTTTGGTGACGGCGCCATAACGTTTGGCAAGGCGGGTGATGAACGCCATGTCGCTTTCATTGGATTGGTCGATGTGGGCAATCGCAATGCCCTCCAGCGCCGGTGCCACCCGCGGCGAATAGCCGTGGCGGCTGACCATCTGGCGAAACAGCGCGCCCAGGGTGATCGGTCCATAACTGGCGGATCGACGCTGGCGGTAACCACTGGCATCGCTCGCGCTGAATGGCGCCGCGGTGGCGACGATCAGCAAGCGCATGGGAAACAGCACCGGCGTGCGCTGGGTAATGACAAATTCGCCTTTTTCCACCAAGCCGGACTCTTGATAACCGACGCGCAAACCGATCTTGCCACTCAGGCTGGGCAGGCCCTCCAGGCCCTCGATGTTGAGCGTCAGTTCAAGGCGGTCGGACTCAAGGCCCGCCGCGTCGGTATGGCTCCAGTGCATCAGACGTTGATTGAGCAGCGCCGCGTTGGCGCCATAGAACTCCACAATTGGCGTAAATCCCTGAGCCATGTAGCCTCCTTCTTAATCCCACGCCGAAACGAGGCGCAACGCCGCCGGCCGCGAAGCCATTTCGGGCACGATCACCCACACGCCAGCCGGCAGCAACGGGCCGTATTCGGCAAGCGTGGGGTTCAAGCGCCAGAGGGTTTCTTCCGCGGCATCATCGCAACGCCCCAGCTCGCGGTAGAGCAGCAGGTTGACCGAATCACCGGCAATACTTCGCACTCTACGCATTGATGAATTCCTCCAATTCAAGGCTCCAGGTCATGAGCATGGCGGTACCGTCATCGATCACGTTGCTTTGGGTTTCCATCACCGAATTGATCCGCCACAGGCCCCAGTTGCGGCCAATGCCATCCACCAGAGGCAGCGGCACGCGTTGATTTTGCAGGGCGCGCAACTCGTCCAGGCGTTGCATGCCCACGCCGTACATCGCCGTGCCGCTGAAGGTGAGTTTTTCCAGCTTCTGGCCGTTCTGCCGCGACTGCGGTTTGCTCGCGATAATCGTCAGGTCAGCCCAGCCGCCGTCGCTGTTACGGGTCAGCGAGGAATAGGCAAACCCACGGGCGAGCCCAAAAATGAAATCGCCCAGCACCATCTGTTGTCGCATCAATCACCTCCTGGATCGGCCAGTGCCGCATTGCGCCGAACCCCGAGGGTGTCGGAGAGCATCGGCAGGCATTGGAATTGCAGAGCCTGGATCACCTGATTGACCACCTGCTGGGCATCGGCGGGGTTGACGCCGGTGATCTGGATGCTGGGGGCCAGGGTGACTTGCACATTGTCCGTGCATGCGCTGTTGAGTTCCTTGCTGACGGCATTGGGTGCGGGCAGGCGGTCAGCGGGGCTGAACAGTTTGTCCCCAAGCCAAGCGCCCGCTTCGCTGCCGAGCAAGCCGCCGATTGCGCCGCCTACAGCCGTGCCGATGCCAGGCAAAACCAGAGTGCCGATGGCCGCGCCGGCAGAGGCGCCGGCCCAGGCACCACCGGCCGTAGACAGGCCGGTGGTGACTGCTTTTGCGTCGCCATCGCGTATGCCCTGGATCACATTGATGGCGGTGTCGGCATACTTCAACGGGCCGAGGCCACGGGGGACGGGCAACTCCCGCCACCGCGTCGACTTGGCGGTTTTTTTCGCGGAAGTCTTTTTCCCGCCAGAACGCTCATAGCCAGGCGGCAAGATGATGCTCGGGGTGACGGCGCCACGAAGAGACTCGCCGCTGCAGCAGCAGTCCTTGTCCTTGTCCTTGTCCTTGTCTTTGTCGTCTTTAAGCCACTTGCCGGCTTTGGGAAACTTTTGCGCCAGTGCATCGATGGCCTTGCCCGAGACCCTGCTCTTGGCCGTATCCCACAAACTCGAGCCCACATCCTTGGCAATGGTCTTCGCCGCATCGGCCCCGAACTGCAGGCTTTTGTCGACCCAGGAGTCGGCGGCCGGCGGCGGCTCCTTGGGTTGACTGTTCTGCGCCTGCGAGGCGCTATCGACCGTCCTGAGCGCCAGTGAATCACTGGTAATGAATAATGTGCTGTTGAGCGTTTCCAACGTCTCGCGCAACCGCACTTGCTCAAGGGTCAAGGCGTTGATATCCAGGCTCACCGTGACCAGCGCCAGGCCGAGTTCCGACGATGGCTGCGGTTCGGCATCCAGGCTGGAAGGCCCGACAAAACTATCAGGAAGGGGGGTCAGCACACTGTTGAGTGTCGCCTCGTTGGACAGGGCCGCAAAGGTCATCCAGCGCTTGTCTTCTTCGGCGAGCCTGATCTCGTATTGAGTCTCTTGCATCCCGCTCTACTCCTGTTTGACGCCAAGGCGAGTGATCGCGATGTCGTAGCGGCGCAGTGCTTTTCCGGCGTCCCAGTCGAGGATTTCCGCTTCATTGACCGAGTAAATCAGCGGCACCACGTCGAGGATCACTTCGATGTCGCGCTCCGAAAGAAGTCCGCCGGTTTGTTTAAAAAATCATCGATGCGCTCCTGCAATTCCGTCCAGTCAGGCACGGTCAGGCCGGCCAGGTCGGGGATCATCAGGCCGGTGCAGTGGGCGGTGATGAACTCGGCGCGCTCTTTGTTGGTGGCGAGTTTTTTCATCACTTTGGTCGCGCGCAGGGCGGGCATTTCCAGGGGCAACTCGGTCCAGGTGCGGCCGGCCGCGTCGAGGGGCAACAGCAGGTGGACGGGCTGGTCGTGGGTCGCAGCTTCGGGCGCTTGCAGGAAGAATGACGCCGGGCGCGTCGACATCTCATGTACGTATTGGGCGATGCTCACGTAGTCCGGGCGCTTGAGTTGGTCGAGCTCTTTTTCCGACAGGCCGGTGGCGAGTTTCGCCAGTTCGAAGAACTGGTCGTCCTCGTCATCACCGGCCCGGGCCAGCGCGTCTTTTTGCGCGGCGTAGTACAGCGGTTTGAGTTGCACCTGCTCGATCGTCGCGCCGGTGTCGGCGGTGATCGGGGCCAGCAGGAGGTGCAGCGGTGGCATCCAGGCCATGGGGCAATTCCTTGGTCAAGTATGGGGGCGAGCGAGCCCGCCCCCGAGGGGTTACGGCATCAACACCGCGCGGCGGGCGTCGCCCAGAATATCGACGCCGTTGAGGACGAACTTCTGGGTACGCACGTCGATGTCGATCACCGAAATGCCGTTTTCCAGGCGGTTATAGGTGCGGCAGGACAGCTCCAGCGTGGTGGTGGCCTTCTCGCCCATCTTCAGCTTTGCCTCCTCCAGGGATTTGAGCTTGCCGCCCACGGTGTGGTAGGTGAAGTAGGTCTTGCCGTCCTGATCCTGGCCGGCTTCACGCACGTTCAGCAGAATGTCGTCCCCCATCCGCACGCCCAGGGCCAGCATGATTTCCGGGCCGGCGCCTTGCAGGATCAGCTTGGCGTTGAGCACTTTGCCGCTCTTGGCCATTTCCTCGGCAATGAAGCGCCCGCCGGACATGGACTCCATGTCGAACTCGATCTTCGGCGGGGTGAACTCTTCCACGGTCGCGGACAGCGGCAGGCCTTGGAGGGTGGCCGCAATGGCCTGTCTGACTCGGTTGGTAAACATTAGAGAACGTCCTCCAGGAACTGCTCGATGATTTCATCGCGGGCGTTGAGTTGATAAATCATGTGTTCATTGGGCGCATAGCGGCCGTAGTCGATAACGATGAACCAGGTGCCGTTCTTGTACTTCTCGACACTGTTCAACTCCGGGTGCAGGTACACACTGCCGCCGGGGATGGTTTCGTCGGCGACCAGGGTTTGCAGCCAATCGTTGATGCGCTTGACCTCCTGGTCCATGAAGGACTTGGTGAGGTTCTTGGCCATGGCCTTCTGGCCGGCCTTGACCAGCTTGCGGCTGATGGCGTCTTCCAGGCCGACGTAGCTGATGAACTTGCCGGTGATGGAGCGGTTACCCAGCAGCGAAAAACCGCCGAGGATGGTGCGGGCGTAGTAGCTCACGCCGTAGCGGTTGAGCAGGTCGCCTTCGGTGGACGTGTCGAGAATGTTGTACTCGACCACGCGGGAAACGTCCTCGGCGAAGGTCACCTGATTACCCGGGCTTTCCCACTGCTTGACCTTGGCCAGTGCAGCGATGGCCAGGGACGACGGCGAAAGAAACACGTTCTTCTTCGCGGCCTTGGAGTACACCGACGGCATGTTGTGTACCAGCAGGCAGCGGTCGAAACCGAGATCGGCACCGCCCAGTTCGCCGCTGTAGGTCACCTGATCGGCAACAGAGGCGTCCTTGCCATCCAGCACCACACGGGCCTTGATGCGCTTGCCGAAGGCGGCGAACTCGCTCGCCACGGCCTTGGTGCCGGTGAAGCCTGGGGCGCCGATGATGGTCAGGTCTTCCGGCACACTGCTCAGGGCCGCCAGGCCAAGTTTGCGCCCGGTGACCGGTTCGTTACCGCCGATCACATGGTTGATCGTGTCAGCCGGGGTGGCGCCCTCCTCCACGATCACCACGTAGACCGGTACCTTGACCACTTTGAGGATCTGGTACACCGCCTGAAACAGCGTGCCCGCCTCACTGCCGGTAGGGTCCAGCAGCGCCTGGGTGGTGAAGCTGTTGATGCGGAACGGGGCATTTTTCGGGATCGACGCGTGGGCATTCGGCGCGGTGCCGACCAGGCCGATCACGTTATCCCCCAGGCCACCCATGGCCTCGGGGGACTCAGTTGCGTTCACAGTGATGCCGTTGTGCTCGAAGTTCAAAACCTCAGCCATGATTATTCAGCCTTCTTGGGGGTGGTATTGAGGACGCTGGTCAGTTCCAAGCGGCCAGCGGTGCGCAGGGCGGATGCTTCGACGTCCAGCAGCTCCAGTTCCTGGCCGGCGGTGGACCAATGGCCGGCGCCGATGGGGAATGGGATGAGGACGGTGTAGGTTTGGCGAGTGGGCATGTGTTGAATTCTCCGGGTGGAAAACACCAAAGCCCCTGCGGGAGGGGCTTTGGGGAGACGAAAAAAAACCGCTTTCGCGGTGGGTCAGATGCGATCAGGCAAGGGGTAAAGCGCTTTGATTTCAGCGACTTTATCTCGCCAAGCCTTTTCTTTTTCAGGGGTTTCGTCGTACTGCCACTCTAGGAATAGTGGGTCAGCTTCAGTCACATAGAGCGTGCGGCGCGCAACTATGGAGTTTTCCAGTTGAATGGTTTTAGCAGCGTCAGCACAAAGCTCAGCTGCTTGCTCTGCGGAAAAACCGAGGTTTTTGAGAATCTCAGGATCTGCTGGGACGTTGATCAATTGCTCGCCGCTGGGGGTAACTACGGACTTAATGGAAATCGTCATTTATGCTCCCTTCATAGCGTAGATTTTGTCGTTGTCATATGCGTAAGCCATCCGTTTTTCAGGCAATGTCGCACCTAATACCGCATCGGCATCAGCCAGACGATACGGTCGAACACACCAGCGGATCTCCCAGTCACCTTGGGTGCTTTCGCCCATGGGAACTTCGCTATCTGAACGACTGAAGCCAACTGCTCCGGCAAACGATTTATTAACTGTGTAGCTCAACCCACCTCGCAGATACAGCCCAGAGTGAATGGACGATTGAATAATCTGCCCATCCTTGAGCCCCAGATACAGCGGCCGGACCCCTGATACATGTCGAGCGATACAGATCATTCCGAAACTCACACCACGAACCGTCTCGCGGTACGTTTGTGAAATTCGCTTCACTGTCAGAAAGTTGCCATCTCCATTCCAAATGTGACCACATCCCTCCATTTGCAGATTAAGACCCGCGATATGAACCACTCCTTGCCCAAAAGGGGCAGAGCCCGCATCACGGCTATAGATACGAGAAATTGTGATCTCCGTCTCACCGCTGTCATTTCCTGGCATCGTCCACCAGACTGGATAGAAGGTATCGGTAGGTAGCCCAGTAAGATCAATTTCTTGACTGTATAACGAACGCCCGTTGATATCCTTCGCCTGCACACTATTACGCCAAGCCGTGAACTGATTCGATGCAGCATCTACTCGAGCATCAATCTTCCCAATTTGATTGGTAACCGTCTCCGTGAGTTTGTTACATACATCCACAACTTTCGTGATAGTCGTTTCAATCCCCATCATTAACTCCCTGTCATGTTTTCTTTTCAGCACTTTTGCAGGTGCAACTATTTAGCTTCGAGGTGCATAACCCTGAGCATCAAATCGACGTGGCGATACATATTGCCAACCGATGCCGTCGCCATAATCGCGATTTCCTCAGCCAGCAACACATTCAGGTTTTCACTCCCCACCACAATCGTCACGCTCTCCGCCGGCAACGGCGAAACATCCAACGTGAACTTCTGCAGCACCCGAGCCGCCGCCGCTTTATACGTCAGCAACTTCCCAGCTACCGAATACACCGCCAACAACGTCCCACTGGCGAGGTAAAAACCGAACTCACCAATCTCATACTCGCCATCGCCATCGAACAGCGCGGCCATCCTGAGTTGGCGCTCGCCCAAGTCCTCGTAATCCACAATCGCCACCCGCTGGCGCTCGTCACGCAAGGCCACTTCCGTGCCGTCTGGGTTGTAGCGGCCGGTGCCGGCGCCGATGTGGGTGATTTCGCCTTTCAAGCCCTGGTTCTTTGCCTGCAGCACTTCATCCAAACCCTTGGAGGTGAAGCGCACCAGGCGCGTAATGTCATCTGTCATGGCTGCGCCCTGAGGTCGTAGTCGTTAATGGTGTAGTGCCGGGCAACGCCAGCACTGTTAAGTCGAGCGCCCAAGGCAAGTTCGGGTAACGCGCCTTGCAGGCTTAACTCGCTGTCGTTAAACGGGGCGTGGACAATCGCGGTCAGGCCAAGGCGTGCTTGTGTCTGGTGAACCACGGTAATCGTCGCCTGGTCGCGCTCGCTCTTTGCGGCGTTGATACGGCGGATCAATCGGTTATGGTCACCGCTGGACCAACTGCGCCCGATGATCGCCTGCACATCGAAGGTGTAAGGCACGCCCTGCGGCCGCTGTTGATACCAGGCGCTGATGTTGGGGCTGAAACCCAGCGACTCCACCGCATAGCTCAAAGCCTTGGGCGTGCCGGCCTGGCGCTGGATCTGCCAGGACAAGCCCACGGTGAGGCGCTTTTCCGTTTCGCTGGCATCCGCGTCCCATTCGCTGACGCCTCGGTCGGCGGCCAGGTAAGGAAGGAATTCGGAGGGTGTTTGCAGCGGGTTCATCAAGGCCGGAAACGGCGGCATAATCCGCTCGAGCAACCTGCCAAACCCCAGGTCCAACGCTTTTTCCAGCGGTGAGCTATTGGCGGGCAACAGACTCGGTTTGGGCTCACTCATAGCGTGCGTACCTCCACCTCGACACCCGTGCAATACGGCGCCTGGAACGCCGAGCAGACAATCGGTGCCAGCGGTTCGAGGATTTGCAGCTGCGCCGCTCCGGCACTGTGGATGGCGTAGTCGATCCAGCTCGGGTCGACGCGCCCTTCCAGGCGGTGACAGGATTCGGCGTAGGTTTGCAGCAAGCGTTGCGCGGCCACTTGGGTCAGGCCCGAGTCCGGGCCGGCGTTGATCTTGGCCACCACGCGAATCTTGTAGCGTTGGATCTGCGCACTTTGGACAGTGACGAGATCAGTTTCCGGCCGTACATCGGGGCGTGCGAAATGTCTGCGCACGCCGTCAAGCAAATCGGCGGAAGCGCTTCCATCGCCGTCCCTGGACAGCACCGTCACCATCACCTCACCGGGGGCGGTGCGTCGGCCGCTGCCATCCTTGACCTGAGCTGCGTAGCCATCCGGGTCGAAGGTGTAGGTGACCTTGACCACACCCGGTGTCGCGCTTTCTACGTTAACCGCAGGTCGTTCGCCGAGGGTGAACACCTCGCGGCGATACTGCATGCGAGAACCCGCCGCCGGCGCGTGGGGCGCCAAGTAATAGCGCAAGCGTGCGTCGTCGTCGCTTTCCAATGTCGGCGGCACCGGCGGGAAGGCCGCCGGGTCGCCGGGGTCCAGCACCTGGCGCTCCAGGCCCATATCGGCCAGGCGTGCGTCGAGGTTACTGCCGGTGGCCCACCACGCCAGCATCTGCTTGATGCGTGCGTTGTACTGGCGTTCGTGGGTTTGCAGACGCACGCAAAACGCTTCCAGGGCCAGACTCAGCAGTTCGCTTTCGTTATCGAGGCTGACCTTGAGTTTGGCGGCACTTTGTGGCGCGCGGGCGGCGACGTAGTCGATGACGAACGCCTTGAATTGCGCCAGCAACGGCTCGAACGCGTCGACGGCAATGATGGCCGGCTCCGCCAGTTGGTTCTGGCCAGGGATCAGCATGCTCATGTCATGACCTCGAAGGATTGTTGGCGGTTTTTCCACGTGCCGGCAAACCGCAGCAACAGACCGGCGCCCTGGCGACTGGCGACGATGACCTGGGGTTGAAAGTCGGCGATGCCGTTCTCGACGTTGTAGAACGCTTTGGCGGCGTGGCTTTGGGCGAGGATCAAGAGGTCGTCGCCGAGGTTCTGCCCGAGCAGTTGGGGGATCAGCGAGCCGTACAACGGGCGCTTCTGGCGAGTGCCCACGGGGGTGGTCAGCGCTCGGGTGGCACGCTGTACGAATTGCAGCCAGTCATCGACCGCTGCCCCGGTATTCCTATCGATTCCGATCATGGCAAATCCTTATGCGGTGCTGATCACGCGGCCTTGGTGATCCACCAGCGGGCCGCTCAAATGCACGCCGCCGGCATCCAGCAGCACACCGACGGCGCCGAGTTGCAAGGTGATGTGCTTGGCGCTGATCTGCAGCGTGGCAGCGCCGACCTTCGCCTCGACCTGTTCGCGGGAACCGCTGAACACGGTGGGCCCGTTGGTCCAGTTGAATGTGTGGCTGGCGTCGTCATAGTCACTTTGCGTTCCGTCCTGGTGGCGGCGCCGGGTCAACGATGCAACGCTGGAGACCGGCGGAAACAGGCTACTGTTGAGGCCGAAAAGCGCTACCGACTGCGCAGCGCCTTCCCCACCGCCATAGTTGAGCAACAAACATTGCTCGCCCACTGACGGGATGCGCGTTTCGGTCTGCGCCCCCGCGCTGGGGTTGAAAAAACCAATTGCCGGGGTAAGCAAGTCGCCGTGGCTGACGATGCAGGTATTGCTGGCGGCGTCGACCTGCTGGCATATGCCGATCCGACAAAAGCTTTCAGCGCGTCGGTACAGGTCTTCGAGCTGGGCCTCCATTTCCGCCAGGCGCTCGACGATCGGTCCCAGTTGCATGCGTAACAAAGCATCGAACATGGACTACTCCTGCAAAGGTCGGTATTGGTCAGGATCGTCGATATTCGAGACTTCCCACGTGCAGGCAAACAGCGGTTTTCCGGTGGGATCTTCGAGTATCGGCGAGCCGAGGTAGATGTTTTGGGTGAAGGACACTGTCCAACTGTCGTAGTCGGTTTCGGCACTGCCCTGTAGGGTCGGCGCCGCGACGATGGCGCTTGGCAGGTCACACTGGTCCGACGGCAGGCCCCAGCGATTATCGAGGGCCAAATCCATCAATTGACTGGCCAGGTCGCAGGCGTCGTAAGGCGCCGAACCACTGGCAACCCTGGCCATGAGTGACACCGACAATGCATGGGCCTTACGTCCTTCAAGGGATCGAACGCCGGGGCCGTTGCGTTCCACGGTAATCAGCACGCCGGTTTTATCCCCGGTGCCCTGGAAGTCCTGGTGGTTGCCCACACGCAATTGTGGGAAGGCGCCCTTGAGCGCTTCGCCAATTGCGATGGGCAGTTGGGAAGGTTTTTCGATAGATGTCATCAGTCGCGTCCTTGCAGCGGTTACTGCTGATCCGGGCGGGAGGGCGGGGCCTCGTCGACGCCAATGCGCTTGGCCGCCCAACGTTCATAAAGGCCAATGGCGACGTCTGCACCGGCCATGGCTGTCAGGCAGCCGAGGGCGCCGGCGGTCCAGATCGACATGCCGGCGGCGTACAACAGCATCAACGCCGAGACCCCGCAGACCATGCACGCCCCAGACCGCAACGCGAGGCGCCGGATCAGCGACCAACCACGGGCGCCCTCCTTGTCGGCGCGCCACATTTCGCCAGAAACTCCGCCGATCAGCGCCAGTACAATCACCAGCCAGATAGGCATTTCCGCTAACGCTTGCTGCTCGTTTGTCATGTCACGCCTCCTGGCTGAGCAATGCCGGCAAAATGCCGGCGTTTGGGTAAATCCATTTATAGGTAGGCATTCCAAAAAGCCCGGTTGCCCGGGCTTTTCAGTAATGCGGTCCTGTGCCCAGCCTCACCCATACGATCCTCTTGTGAGGAGTGGCTGTTGTTGAGCGGCAATGCCGCATGGCGACAAAAGACGCCTTCAAAAGGAACAGTATGGGTGAGGCTGGGTACTCGATCTTTCGGCGCTACTGGCGCGGTACGGATCTTTCCTCAATGTTTTTCCGACCACGATCCCTGTCTGCCGGATAACTGCTTCTGGTGCTTTACGCTGCACACCCGGGTCAGTTGCCAACCCTCTGAACCGTCAAGGCCGGTTCATCGCTGCCTGTTCTTGTAAAACAGTGAAACTAAAGAGCGTCGGCATCCTTGCCGGTGTTACCTGGCATCCCTGCCATCGCTTCGATGGCGTCCGTGCCGATGTTGCGTGCCTTCCTTGTCGTTCCTGGCAGCATCCTTGCCGCCTCCACCGAGCCTTGTTGGCCGGCTTGAGACAAAGAATATGCATGTATGCATATACAGTCAATGCACAAATGCATTTATTTTTGTCGAACAAATGCATTGGTGCATTGGAAGCCTTGCTGGCAAAGGGTTTGATGCCTTTCTACAGACGAAAAAAAGCCCGCTGATTGGCGGGCTTCGTCTTACACAAAAAGGTTAACGGGCGTACATGCCCCACCAGAAGACATGACCGAGGATGCTGATCTGTTCATCCTGGATGTCCTGGAAGCTGTAGTCTTCGTCCGGGTGTTCATCGCGGTTGAAACTGCGCAGGCGAATCCCGGAAGGCAGGCGATAGAGCTGTTTGACCCGCAACTGACCATTGTGATTGATGGCGTACAAGTTGCCATCGACGATGTCGCCAATCGCACTCTTGCCCGCATTCACCCCCACCGTCGCGCCATCACGCAGCACCGGCAACATGCTGTTGCCGCGCACCGTCACACACTTGGCCTGGTCGAACTGCACACCGTTATGCCGCAGGCTGCGCTTGCCGAACCGCAGGCTGGCCTTCTCGCTTTCCTCGATGACGAATCTTCCTGATCCAGCAGCCAATTCAACCTCACGCAGAAAGGGGATCGACACCTCGTCGTCATTCACGGGGGTGTCGTCATCCCACAGGCTTATGTCCTTGAGTTCCGAATGCATCGGGTCGCGCCCTTCATCCCGCGAAACGCCCACCGCCGCGCGCCCGCGCAGTTGGTCGGTGCTGACGCGGAAGTACTCGGCAATGCGCGAAATGTGCTTGTCCGAGGGGTCAACGATCTTGCCGCTGAGGATCCGGGACAGCGTGGATTGAGGCACGCCGGTACGCCGGTGAAGCTCCGTGGGGGAGATCCGGTCGCGGTCCAGCAATTCTCTTAAGACGATAGAAACGTTGCGTTTTTGCATAAAGCGGATAGTGACGACAGATTTGAAGCTTGGCAAATGCTAATTTGCATTGACCATGCATTTTTTATGCACTCACCGTGTCTTTTGAGCAGGCCTGCGAAGGGTCGACCTCGCGTGTTAACCTTGCCGCCATCGCAAAATCAGCCGGGCCAAGTGCCCCCTTTGCCACTCCTTTTAACGAATTCGCTAATTATCTGATGAGTAAAACCACTTCCGATCTGTCCTCCCACACCCCAATGATGCAGCAGTACTGGCGCCTGAAAAACCAGCACCCTGATCAGTTGATGTTCTATCGCATGGGCGATTTCTACGAGATCTTCTACGAAGACGCGAAGAAAGCCGCCAAGTTGCTGGACATCACCCTGACCGCCCGTGGGCAGTCGGCGGGGCAGTCGATTCCGATGTGTGGGATTCCTTACCATTCGTTGGAAGGCTACCTCGTCAAGCTGGTGAAGCTGGGCGAGTCGGTGGTGATCTGCGAGCAGATCGGCGACCCGGCCACCAGCAAAGGGCCGGTTGAGCGTCAGGTGGTGCGTATTATTACGCCGGGGACGGTGAGTGATGAGGCGCTGCTTGATGAGCGTCGCGATAACCTGATCGCTGCGGTGCTCGGCGACGAGCGCTTGTTCGGCCTGGCGGTGCTGGATATCACCAGCGGCAACTTCAGCGTGATGGAGACCAAAGGCTGGGAGAACCTGCTGGCGGAACTGGAGCGTATCAATCCGGTGGAGCTGATGATCCCGGATGATTGGCCAAAGGACCTCCCGGCGGAACGTCGTCGTGGGACCAAGCGTCGCGCGCCGTGGGATTTCGAGCGTGATTCGGCGCTGAAAAGTCTGTGCCAGCAGTTCGCCGTGCAGGACCTCAAGGGCTTCGGTTGCGAAACCCTGACCCTGGCCATCGGCGCCGCCGGTTGCCTGCTCAGCTACGCCAAGGAAACCCAGCGCACCGCCCTGCCGCACTTGCGCAGCCTGCGCCATGAGCGCCTGGACGATACCGTGGTGCTCGACGGCGCCAGCCGTCGCAACCTGGAGCTGGACACCAACCTGGCGGGCGGGCGCGACAACACCTTGCAATCGGTGGTCGACCGTTGCCAGACCGCCATGGGCAGCCGCTTGCTGACGCGCTGGCTGAACCGTCCGTTGCGCGACCTGACGGTGCTGCAAGCGCGGCAGACGTCGATTACCTGCCTGCTCGACGGCTATCGCTTCGAAAAGCTGCAGCCACAGTTGAAAGAAATCGGCGATATCGAGCGCATCCTCGCGCGGATCGGCCTGCGCAACGCACGCCCGCGCGACCTGGCGCGCCTGCGCGATGCCCTCGGCGCCCTGCCGCAGTTGCAAGCGGCGATGACCGAACTGGACACGCCGCACCTGCAACAGCTGGCCGTCACCACTGGCACCTACCCGGACCTCGCGGCCCTGCTGGAAAAAGCCATTATCGACAACCCGCCGGCGATCATCCGCGACGGCGGCGTACTCAAGACCGGTTACGACAGCGAACTGGATGAACTGCAGTCCCTGAGCGAAAACGCCGGGCAGTTCCTGATCGACCTGGAAGCCCGCGAAAAAGCCCGCACCGGCCTGGCCAACCTGAAGGTCGGCTACAACCGTGTGCATGGCTACTTCATCGAGTTGCCGAGCAAGCAGGCCGAGCAGGCGCCCATCGACTATCAACGTCGTCAAACCCTTAAAGGTGCCGAACGCTTCATCACCCCCGAGCTGAAAGCGTTCGAAGATAAAGCGCTGTCGGCCAAGAGCCGGGCCTTGGCGCGGGAAAAGATGCTGTATGAAGCGTTGCTCGAAGACTTGATCAGCCGCCTCGCGCCACTGCAAGACACCGCCGCCGCCCTGGCCGAGCTGGATGTGCTGAGCAACCTGGCCGAGCGTGCGCTGAACCTTGACTTGAACTGCCCGCGGTTTGTCAGCGAACCCTGCATGCGTATCGTGCAGGGGCGCCACCCGGTGGTGGAGCAGGTATTGACCACGCCGTTTGTCGCTAACGATCTGTCGCTGGATGACGAAACCCGCATGCTGGTGATCACCGGTCCGAATATGGGCGGTAAATCCACCTACATGCGCCAGACCGCATTGATCGTGTTGCTCGCGCATATCGGCAGCTTTGTGCCAGCGGCCAGTTGCGAGCTGTCCCTGGTGGACCGCATCTTCACGCGGATCGGTTCCAGCGATGACCTCGCCGGCGGCCGCTCGACCTTTATGGTGGAGATGAGCGAAACCGCGAACATCCTGCACAACGCCACCGAGCGCAGCCTGGTGCTGATGGACGAAGTCGGTCGCGGCACCAGCACGTTCGACGGCCTGTCCCTGGCCTGGGCGGCGGCCGAGCGCCTGGCGCACCTGCGCGCCTATACGCTGTTCGCCACCCACTACTTCGAACTGACCGTGCTGCCGGAAAGCGAGCCGCTGGTGGCCAACGTGCATCTCAATGCCACCGAGCACAACGAACGTATCGTGTTCCTGCACCATGTGCTGCCAGGGCCGGCCAGCCAGAGTTACGGCCTGGCCGTGGCGCAGTTGGCCGGTGTGCCGAACGACGTGATCACCCGCGCCCGCGAGCACCTCAGCCGCCTGGAAGCCACCGCCCTGCCCCACGACACCGTGGTCGCCAGCCCGAAGAAGAGCAACAGCAAATCCAACGCGCCACACCAGAGCGATATGTTCGCCAGCCTGCCCCATCCGGTGCTGGATGAATTGGCAAAACTTGACCTGGACGACTTGACACCGCGAAAAGCGCTGGAAATGCTCTATACACTGAAGACACAGATCTAACGCAGACGCTTGCAAGCTGATATTATCTCGCGCGGTTTGGGATGCTGCGGGCTTTTAGCCTGGCTCGCAGATTATCGCTCTCAAACCTCGCGGGCCCCACCATAAGGGGTTTCGCTGCCGCCGCCTGAGGAGAAAATTAGAAATGACCTTCGTCGTCACCGACAACTGCATCAAGTGCAAATACACCGACTGCGTAGAAGTCTGTCCGGTGGACTGCTTCTACGAAGGCCCGAATTTCCTGGTGATCCACCCGGATGAGTGCATTGACTGCGCCCTGTGTGAACCTGAATGCCCGGCCGTCGCTATTTTCTCCGAGGACGAGGTCCCGGAAGATATGCAGGAATTTATCCAGTTGAACGTCGAACTGGCGGAAATCTGGCCGAACATCACGGAGAAGAAAGAGTCGCTGCCGGATGCGGAAGAGTGGGATGGCGTAAAAGGCAAGATCAAGGATCTCGAGCGCTGACAGCGCCGCAGCCCAACAAAAAAGGCCCCTTGCGGGCCTTTTTTGCGTTCAGGGGCAGGCATTTCACTTTTCTGCAGGCGAAAAAAGGGGCGGTATGACCCGCCCACATTTTTTCCCTAGTCCCTGTATTCCTTTTTCATCATCCTGATGAATCGCATCCTGCGACGTTCCTTCAAACCATCGTTCCTTGATGGCTGTGTCAATCCGTGGACACAGGACTGATAGTAACCAGTTCCCAGGGAAGTACAACGCAACCCAACCCGTCGCCTGCCGAGCTTTCGCTCTCGCGAGCCAATAAATAATTGTTATATTTCAATTGATTAGAAATATGGCCAGACAATTCGCGACGTCCAGGAACGCAAAAAAAACCAAACACTTACGCGAGAGTAAGCAAATGCTTACACGAGCAACTGCGTAAGAGCCTGGCAAGCGATACCTGGCCGTTCGGCGGACAAGAAAAAGCCCCGACAATAGCGGGGCTTGTTTCCTGCGAATGACTCAGTCGTCGCTGACTGTAATCGTCGGCATGGCCGGTGAAGCCGCTTCTTGCAGGACAATCCGCGCGCCCACGTGACGCGCCAGTTCCTGATAAACCATGGCGATCTGGCCATCAGGCTCGGCCGCCACTGTCGGTTTGCCACCATCGGCCTGTTCGCGAATCACCATCGCCAGCGGCAGCGAGGCCAGCAGTTCGACACCGTACTGGGTCGCCAACTTCTCGCCGCCCCCCTCACCGAACAGGTGCTCGGCATGGCCACAGTTGGAGCAGATGTGAACCGCCATGTTTTCCACGACGCCCAGCACCGGGATGTTGACCTTGCGGAACATTTCCACGCCTTTCTTCGCGTCCAGCAACGCCAGGTCCTGCGGCGTGGTCACGATCACCGCACCGGCCACCGGGACTTTTTGCGCCAGGGTCAGCTGGATGTCACCGGTGCCTGGCGGCATGTCGATCACCAGGTAGTCCAAATCGCCCCAGGCGGTCTGGGTCACCAGTTGCAGCAAAGCGCCGGAAACCATCGGCCCGCGCCACACCATCGGCGTGTTGTCGTCGGTCAGGAACGCCATGGACATCACTTCCACACCCAGCGACTCGATGGGCACGAACCACTTCTGGTCCTTGATTTTCGGGCGGGTGCCCTCGGCAATGCCGAACATCACGCCCTGGCTCGGGCCGTAGATATCCGCGTCGAGAATCCCCACGCGGGCGCCTTCGCGCGCCAGCGCCAGCGCCAGGTTGGCCGCCGTGGTGGATTTGCCCACGCCGCCCTTGCCGGAGGCCACGGCCACCACATTCTTCACGTTGGCCAGGCCGGGGATCTGCGCCTGGGCCTTGTGCGGCGCGATCACGCACTGAATGTCGACCTTGGCGGAACGCACGCCGTCGAGGCCTTCGATGGCCATTTGCAGCATCTGCGCCCAGCCGCTCTTGAACAGACCGGCGGCATAGCCCAGCTCCATCCGGACCGACACCTGGTCGCCCTGGATCTCGATGGCGCGGACACAACCGGCACTGACCGGATCCTGGTTCAAATAGGGGTCGGTGTACTGGCGAAGAACGGCTTCCACCGCTGCGCGATTAACGGCGCTCATGGGCTACTCCCGAAAAAGACTGACTGAAACAGGCGGCTATCCTAACCGTTCCAGCGGCTTAACGGCATGCTTTCGCAGGTTGGGAAGATGCTGAAACAGCGCCACGGGGTGAAATATATTTGCCGGCGCTTTATAGTGGCCGACCTCCGTTTCATCGAGTAGCCGAGCCCCATGTCCGAGCCACGCAAGATCCTCGTCACCAGCGCCCTGCCCTATGCCAATGGTTCCATCCATCTTGGCCATATGCTTGAGTACATCCAGACCGACATGTGGGTGCGCTTCCAGAAGCATCGCGGCAATCAATGCATCTATGTCTGCGCGGACGACGCCCACGGTTCGGCCATCATGTTGCGCGCCGAAAAAGAAGGCATTACCCCGGAACAACTGATCGCCAATGTGCAGGCTGAACACAGCGCCGACTTTGCCGAGTTCCTGGTCGACTTCGACAACTTCCATTCGACCCACGCCGACGAAAACCGCGAGCTGTCGAGCCAGATCTACCTGCGGTTGAAGGACGCCGGGCACATTGCCACGCGCTCGATCACGCAGTATTTCGACCCGGAAAAGAAAATGTTCCTGGCCGACCGCTTCATCAAGGGCACCTGCCCGAAATGCGGCACCGAGGACCAGTACGGCGACAACTGCGAAAAATGCGGTGCCACCTACGCCCCTACCGACCTGAAGAACCCCAAGTCAGCGATCTCCGGCGCCACACCGGTGCTCAAGGATTCCCAGCACTTCTTCTTCAAGCTCCCGGATTTCCAGCAGATGCTGCAAACCTGGACGCGCAGCGGCACCCTGCAGGACGCCGTCGCCAACAAGATCGCCGAATGGCTGGATGCCGGGCTGCAACAGTGGGACATTTCCCGCGATGCGCCGTACTTCGGCTTTGAGATCCCAGGCGAGCCGGGCAAGTATTTCTACGTGTGGCTGGACGCCCCGATCGGCTACATGGCCAGCTTCAAGAACCTGTGCAAGCGCACGCCGGAGCTGGACTTCGATGCGTTCTGGGGCAAGGACTCCACCGCCGAGCTGTACCATTTCATCGGCAAGGACATCGTCAACTTCCACGCCCTGTTCTGGCCGGCGATGCTCGAAGGTGCGGGCTACCGCAAGCCGACCGGCATCAACGTACACGGCTACCTGACCGTCAACGGCCAGAAGATGTCCAAGTCCCGTGGCACCTTTATCAAGGCGCGCACCTACCTGGATCACCTGTCGCCGGAATACCTGCGCTACTACTATGCGTCCAAGCTGGGCCGTGGTGTCGACGACCTTGACCTGAACCTGGAAGACTTCGTACAGAAGGTCAACTCGGACCTCGTCGGCAAAGTCGTCAACATCGCCAGCCGTTGCGCCGGTTTCATCCACAAGGGCAATGCCGGTGTGCTGGTGGCCGAGAATGCCGCACCGGAACTGACCGACGCGTTCCTGGCCGCCGCGCCAAGCATCGCCGATGCCTATGAAGCCCGCGACTTTGCCCGCGCCATGCGCGAAATCATGGGCCTGGCCGACCGCGCCAACGCGTGGATCGCCGACAAGGCACCGTGGTCGCTGAACAAGCAGGAAGGCAAGCAGGCGGAAGTCCAGGCCATCTGCGCCACCGGCGTCAACCTGTTCCGCCAGTTGGTGATCTTCCTCAAGCCGGTGCTGCCGTTGCTGGCCGCGGATGCCGAGGCGTTCCTCAACGTCGCGCCGCTGACCTGGAACGACCACGCCAGCTTGCTCAGCAACCATCAATTGAACGAGTTCAAGCCATTGATGACCCGTATCGACCCGGTAAAAGTCCAGGCCATGAGCGACGCGTCGAAAGAAGACCTGGTCGCCAGCCCGACCGACACCGGCGAATCGAACCCGGCTGGCAACGGTGAACTGGTCAAGGACCCGCTGTCCCCGGAGATCGAGTTCGACGCCTTTGCCGCCGTCGACCTGCGGGTTGCGCTGATTCTCAAGGCCGAAGCCGTGGAAGGTGCCGACAAGCTGCTGCGCCTGACCCTCGACATCGGCGACGAGCAACGCAACGTGTTCTCCGGGATCAAGAGCGCTTATCCGGACCCGTCCAAGCTCAATGGTCGCCTGACCATGATGATCGCCAACCTCAAGCCGCGGAAAATGAAGTTCGGTATTTCCGAAGGCATGGTGATGGCGGCCGGCCCCGGCGGCGAAGAAATCTACCTGCTGAGCCCTGACAGCGGCGCCAAGCCGGGTCAACGCATCAAGTAAGCCCTGCAAAACAGCCCTGTCGTCGCGGCGACAGGGCTTTTCAGCTAGTACCCCCTTCTCGCTTGCCGGATAATCAGGCCCTGTTCGCTTAACCGGCATGCCCATGACCGATATGCTCCTCACCCTTGTCAGCGCCGCCCTGATCAACAACCTCGTGTTGCAGATGCCGTTGGCCGTCGACCCGATATTGGCCGCGCATTCACGCTCGCGGGTGCATGCATTGGGGATTGCCACCACCGTGTTGATGGCAGTGAGCGGCGTGCTGGCCTATTTGCTGGATCACTACGTGCTGCAACCGTTGGGGTTGACTGCCCTGCGACTGTGGGTGTTTTTACCGCTGACCGCGCTGCTGATCCGCCCCGTGCTCGGCGCGCTCACGCGCCTGCGCCCTACGCTGCCGACGGAAGGGTTATGGCCGCTGCTGCTGGGCAACGCCGGGGTACTGGGCGTGGTGTTGCTGGGCATTGAAGATGATGAGGGGCTGGCGCACATGGCGGCACTGAGCGTGGGCGCAGGGCTCGGCTTCTGGCTGGTGCTGAGCCTGTTCAGCGACTTGCGCCAGCGCATCGCCGACAACGACATCCCGCTGCCCTTCCGCGGCCTGCCGGTCGAACTGATCAGCGCCGGGCTGATGGCGGTGGCTTTTCTGGGTTTCAACGCAATGATCAAAGCATGAGCCTGATTCAACGTATCGACGCGCTGCTCCCGCAAACCCAATGCGGCAAGTGCGGGCACCCGGGCTGCAAGCCCTACGCCGAAGGGATCGCCCAAGGCGAAGCCATCAATAAATGCCCGCCCGGCGGGCAGGAAACGATCGGCGCGCTCGCGCAGTTGCTGAACGTGCCGGTACTGGCACTGGACACCAGCCGCGGCGAAGCGCCACCACAGATTGCCTACATCCGTGAGGCCGAATGCATCGGCTGTACCAAATGTATCCAGGCCTGCCCGGTGGATGCAATTGTCGGCGCGGCCAAATGGATGCACACCGTGATCATCGACGAATGCACCGGCTGCGACCTGTGCGTCGCGCCCTGCCCGGTCGATTGCATCGAGATGCGCCCGCTAGTGGCGGTACTGCCGATTGTCGGCGGCCTGGCGACCAACGACCACGAGCGCCGCGCGCGCGGCTTGAAGCGAGACCGCGCACGGCGACGCTTTGAGCAACGCAACGCGCGCCTGCAACGGGAAGAAGAACACAAACAGGCCGAACGCCTGGCCCGCGCCAAGCGGGCCGCGCCGTTGGCCGCCGTGCCGATCGATGCGGCGCAGGCAGCCCAGGACGCCGCGATCAAGAAAGCCAAGATCAACGTGGCGATGAGCCGTGCACAGTTGCATAAATCCTTGAAGGCATTCGGGCATCCGCCCACCTTTGAACAGCAGTCGCAACTGATCGTGCTGCAACAACAGTTCGAAGCCGCGGAGCAGGCATTGGCCGCTCTGGAGGTGAACCCCGCGCCTGCAACGCCGGCCCCCGCCAACACCGCCGATCTAAAGCGCGCCAAGATCCAACTGGCAATGCGGCGCGCCGAATTGAAGAAAGCCCAGGATCGGAACGCCGACCCACAGCAACTGGCCGAGGCACACGCCAATCTCGACGCAGCACAGCGCCAGGTGGATGCCCATGGCCACGCTTGAGCCTCAACAGGCCCTGCAACGGGTGTTGCTGGCGACACTGCCGGGTGGGCTGGCAATGTTCTGGCTGTTCGGTTGGGGCGTGTTGATCAATCTGTTGCTGGCGACGGGCTGCGCGCTGCTGGTCGATGCGGGCGTGCAACGCCTGCGGGGGGCGCGTGGCGGCGATCTGAGCAGCCTGGTCAGCGCGACCCTGCTCGCCCTGGCACTGCCGCCCTATTGCCCCTGGTGGCTGTGCGTGGCGGCCGTGGCCAGTGGACTGCTGCTGGGCAAGCACCTGTACGGCGGCCAGCGCAACCCCTTCAACCCGGCGATGGTCGGGTATGCGTCGATGCTGGTGGCTTTTCCGCAACTCATGACACACTGGCCGACCACCCACGGCATGGACCTGCTGGCCGGCGCACAACAGGTATTCGGCCTGCACCGCGACGCGCCCGATGCCTGGGCCCAGGCCACGGCACTGGACGCCCTGCGGCTGAACAAAAGCCTGACCATCGATGAACTGTTCGCGCGCAACCCGGCATTTGGGCATGTCGGCGGCAAGGGCAGCGAGTGGGTGAACCTGGCGTTTCTGGCCGGCGGGCTGTGGCTGTTGCGCCAGCGGGTATTCAGTTGGCACGCGCCCTTGGGCATGTTGGGTAGCCTGTTTGTGATCAGCCTGCTGTGCTGGAATGGCTCGGGCTCTGACTCTCACGGCTCGCCGCTGTTTCATCTGCTGACGGGCGCCACGCTTCTCGGCGCATTTTTTATCGTCACCGAGCCGGTCTCCGGCCCAAAAAGCCCCAGGGCCCGGCTGCTGTTCGGGGCGGGCGTTGGCCTGTTGACGTATCTGATTCGCACGTGGGGCGGTTACCCGGACGGTGTAGCCTTTGCGGTGCTGCTGATGAACCTGGCCGTGCCGGCGCTGGAACGCCTGGTGGCCGCGAAACAGCCGGCGGTCAGCCTATGAAGTCGCACAGAGGCGTACTGCTGGCGTTGCTGATCGCTATCGGCGGCGGCACGCTGATCCTGACCCTTCAGCACCTGACTGCCGATCACGCCGCGCGCCAGGCCCTGGCCCTGAAGCGCCAGGCATTGCTCGACCTGCTACCCGCCGACCGTTATGACAATCAGCCGCTGGAGCAACCGCTGCCGATCGCTGCGCAGCCGCTGGAGGAGAGCCAACTGCTGGGTGGCTATCGGGTCAGCCTGTCGGGCCAACCCAGCGCGGTGCTGCTGCGGTTGAGCACCAGCGGCTATGCCGGCCCGATCGAACTGCTGATCGCCATTGACCGCGACGGCAAGCTGCTGGGCATCAAGACCCTGGCGCAATCGGAAACCCCAAGCCTGGGCGGGCTTATCAGCCAGCCCGGCAACCCTTGGCTGGCTTCATTCAAGGGGCGTTCACGCACGGACATGCAAGACTCGACCGTCGATCAAATAGCCGGTGCCACCCTCACCTCTCGAGCGGTGATCAGCGCCACCCATGACGCTTTGCGCTATTTCGACGAGCACCGCTCATCCCTGCTGGAGCCCGACGCCCATGACTAGAGCCGTTGGCCTGGCCAATGCAGCGCTGCTCGCACCGTTGCTCGGGGTGACTGACACCCTGCCCAAAGCCCTGAGTTTCCTGGCGTTGTCGGCGCTGACCGTGACGCTCTACGGCCTGGTCATGCGCGCGGTACGCTCGCGCCTGAGCGCGTCCCTGCGGCTGGGTGCCAGCTTGATGGTCGCCGCGACACTGGTCAGTTGTGTGCAGCTACTGTTGCAGGCATTTGCGCTGCCGCTGTATCAGCAGTTGGGCATCTACCTTGCGCTGATCAGCGTGCAATGCGTCGTCCTGGAACACCATGGTTTCTTTGAGGCGGGCCAGCGCAAGGCGCAGCTACGGTTGGTCGGCCTGTTCGCCGCGCTCATGCTCGTCATGGGGTTGTTACGCGCCAGTGCCGCCACCACATTGATGCCGGCCGGGTTTATCCTGCTTGGGTTATTGCTCGCAGGGTTGCAAGCCTGGGCCCATTTTTCACAATCACGCTGACCGCCAGCAAGGAATCGCCTGCCCCATGAACGCCGCAAAACGCCTGGAAATTTTCCGCAGGCTCCACGAAGACAATCCGGAACCCAAAACCGAACTGGCCTACTCCACGCCGTTTGAGTTGCTGATTGCGGTGATTCTCTCGGCCCAATCCACAGACGTCGGCGTCAACAAGGCCACGGCCAAACTGTATCCCGTGGCGAACACGCCGGCAGCGATCCATGCCTTGGGCGTGGAAGGTTTATCCGAATACATCAAGACCATCGGCTTGTACAACAGCAAGGCGAAAAATGTCATCGAGACCTGCCGCCTACTGGTGGAGCGGCATGGCGGCGAAGTGCCGCAAACCCGCGAAGCGCTAGAGGCTTTGCCAGGCGTGGGCCGCAAAACGGCAAACGTTGTGCTCAATACGGCGTTCCGGCAACTGACCATGGCCGTGGACACTCACATTTTCCGGGTGAGCAACCGCACCGGCATTGCCCGCGGCAAGAATGTGGTGGAAGTGGAAAAACAACTGATGAAGTTTGTCCCCAAGCCGTATCTGCTCGATTCGCACCACTGGCTGATCCTTCACGGGCGCTACGTTTGCCAGGCCCGCAAGCCGCGCTGCGGCAGCTGTCGCATCGAAGACCTGTGCGAATACAAGGACAAGACGTCGGACGATTGAGGGATCATAGGTTTTTTCGATCTATCGATTGAAAAAATCTTTTTTACCCGCTCATGGAATATCGTTATAAGGAGCGCCAACGGCAGTCTTAGCCCGGAGTTAACGTTATGAGCACTGGCAAAGAACAACTGGAAGTGGACGATGACCTTGTCGAGTCGGATGACGATGGGCAGGAAGCACCTGTAGAGGTGGCCAAGACCAATCTAAGCAAACGCCGCACCATCGACAACCTTCTGGAAGAGCGACGCTTGCAAAAACAGCTGGCCGATTACGATTTCGACCTCTGATCAGCCGAGAACGGCCGGAAGCCTCCCTCACGGAGGCTTTTTTCTGCCGATTCGCCTGGCTATCCAGCCATGGGGTGGCGCCCTCCTCTAGACCAGGCCATTGCGTTGAGCCAACTCGATCAGATCGACCAGTGAGCGGGCATTGAGCTTGAGCAGCAAGCGTGTCTTATAGGTGCTGACGGTTTTGTTGCTGAGGAACATACCGTCAGCGATCTCCTTGTTGGTTTTGCCGCGCGCCAGTTGCTGCAACACCATCATCTCGCGTCCCGAAAGGCGCTCGACCATGTCGGCCTCGCTGGCGTTGCCCATGGTGGAACGCACCGAATTCAGCGCCTGGTTGGGAAAGTAGCTGTAGCCGGACAGCACCGCCTTGATGGCACTCAGCAATTCCGTCAGGTCCTGCTGCTTGCACACGTACCCGGCCGCCCCCGCCTGCATGCAGCGCATGGAGAAATGGCCCGGCGCCTGGGAAGTCAGGACCAGCACCTTGAACGGTGTGGCCTGTTTGGTGGACGACAGCCGGCAGATAACTTCCAGGCCATCGAGTTTGGGAATTCCAATATCCAGTATGACAATGTCCGGCATATGTTCCCGTGCAAGTTGCAACGCATCGACACCGTTATCGGTCTCGGCAACGACCTCATAACCATGACGCTCCATTAGCATGCGCACAGCAAGACGAATGACGGGATGATCATCCACGATCAGCACTTTATTCATGAGAAAGTCCAATTTCGCTGTTCGAATTATTCAGAGCAAGCACAATAGCCTAGTCGTTTCCTAGTTGGCATAGCGTTCCACCCCAAGCAACAGCAAGCAGAGACCCAACCCACAACGAGATAGGAATTAACCTACAAAAAAACACCAACTCAGATGTTTCGAGTTTTATGGAGCCTTTCAGACCTTTCCGGGCTCGCACATATTTTGAGAGAAATATCCGGTGAATAGGGGGGCAACCGTAAACGCAGCGCACACCCGTTTCAGGAAATGCCCCTTGCATGTCGCGACCGCATGGGCCGACAGGTAAAAAAAGCCTGATGATTTCAGTTCCATTCAACATATTTATTTACACCATAAATTTCCTACAGAACTTTCCGCGACTTACATCTACACCGCACTTTGGTGAGTGAATTTTCTGTAAGACATAGTTCCTACTCAGGTGTAAATAATTCATTCCTCGGCGGGCCAGGCATCAAACTTTCTGAAACGACGAACCTCGATAGACTTTAAACAAACCTAAACAACTTTAAACATCAGGATCGCCGCGCCTTTTTTACAGGCAAAAAAAATGGCCCCTGAACAAGGGGCCACTTTTCATTTCGACGGGAACACTCAGAACAACTTGCGACCCTTGTTGGCCGCAATACGCATGCGCAGTGCATTCAACTTGATGAAGCCTGCTGCGTCCGCCTGGTTGTAGGCGCCGCCATCTTCTTCGAAGGTGGCGATGTTGGCGTCGAACAGCGACTCATCGGACTTGCGACCGGTGACGATCACGTTGCCCTTGTACAGCTTCAGGCGCACAACGCCGTTCACGTGAGCCTGGGAAGCGTCGATCATCTGTTGCAGCATCAGACGCTCAGGGCTCCACCAGTAGCCGGTGTAGATCAGGCTGGCGTACTTGGGCATCAGCTCGTCTTTGAGGTGAGCCACTTCGCGGTCCAGGGTGATCGACTCGATCGCGCGGTGGGCGCGCAGCATGATGGTGCCGCCTGGGGTTTCGTAGCAGCCACGGGACTTCATGCCCACGTAACGGTTCTCGACGATGTCGAGACGGCCGATACCGTGTTCGCCGCCGATACGGTTCAGGGTCGCCAGTACGGTGGCCGGGGTCATCTCGACGCCGTCCAGAGCGACGATGTCGCCGTTGCGGTAGGTCAGTTCCAGGTACTGCGGCTTGTCAGGAGCGTTCTCCGGGGAGACGGTCCAACGCCACATGTCTTCTTCGTGCTCGGTCCAGGTGTCTTCCAGCACGCCGCCTTCATAGGAGATGTGCAGCAGGTTGGCGTCCATCGAGTACGGGGACTTCTTCTTGCCGTGACGCTCGATCGGAATGCCATGCTTTTCAGCGTAATCCATCAGCTTTTCACGGGACAGCAAGTCCCATTCACGCCAAGGGGCAATCACTTTCACGCCCGGCTTGAGGGCATAGGCGCCCAGTTCGAAACGCACCTGGTCGTTGCCTTTGCCGGTGGCGCCATGGGAAATGGCGTCAGCGCCGGTTTCGTTGGCGATTTCGATCAGGCGCTTGGCGATCAGCGGACGTGCGATGGAGGTACCCAGCAGGTACTCGCCTTCGTAGACGGTGTTGGCGCGAAACATCGGGAAAACGAAATCGCGGACGAACTCTTCGCGCAGGTCGTCAATGTAGATCTCTTTGACGCCCATGGCTTGCGCCTTGGCGCGTGCAGGTTCGACCTCTTCGCCCTGACCCAGGTCAGCGGTGAAGGTCACCACTTCACAGTTATAAGTATCCTGCAGCCACTTGAGGATCACCGAAGTGTCCAGGCCGCCGGAATACGCGAGAACGACCTTGTTTACGTCGGCCATGCCATCACTCCACGGGGTTTTACGGAAAGGCAACGATTCTACCGATCAAAACCGCGAAATTACAGGGGCGCGACAGCAAATGAAGATAAAGCGACAGATTATGTCGAGCGGGCGACCAATGGTCGCACCTTATGACGTAGCGGCGGGGTTGCTCGGGCCCTTGGCTTGCACCGCCGGTTTCTCGGGGGCGGCCACGCGTTCGAGCTGGATATTGACGCGCCGATTGCGCGCGCGGTTGGCGGCATTGGTATTGGGCGCCAAGGGGTAGCTTTCGCCGTGGAAACGCATGGTGATCTGCGATTCCGGCACGCCGTTGGCCTTGAAGTAGTCCATCACCGCCAATGCGCGACGGCGCGAGACATCGCGATTGGTCAGGCGATTGCCGCTGTTGTCGGAGTGACCGTTCAATTCGATATGGTTGACCGTCGGATCGGCCTTCATGAATTCGACGATCACCGCCAGCTTGCGCTTGGCCGCTGCGTCCAGCTCGATACCGCCACCGGGGAAGCCGACTTCGGTTTGCTTGACCTGATCGTAATTCATCGGCAGCAGCTTGGCGGTACACAGTTGATAGTCGTTGTAGGCTTTGTTGAATTTCACCGGCAACAGACGAATTTCCGAATAGCCGCCTTCACGCCCGTAATGCCGCACGGTCGGGCTGCGCCCCTCGAGCAGGCCATTGAACAGGCGCCCGGCCTGGGCCTGGGAACTGTTGAACAAGACATCGCCACTGCCGGCACGCACGGCGCCGAGGTTGATATCGCCGCGGCCCGGTTGCCATGGCGCAGCCGCCGCCAGCAGGGTCGCCGATCCTGCGCCGAGCAAGCCGTTAAAGGCTTTCAGACGGAATGTCGCCTGCTCGCCGGCCCGGCGCACGAACTCACCCGAGCCGAAATCGGTGATCGGCTGGGTCAAGCGGCACTCGAATTTGTCGCCCTCCACCTTCCACTCAATATTCTCCAGACGTGTCTGGAACGTGAGGGCCATCGCAGGCAGGCTGGCGAACACACTGAGCAGGGCTAGATAATGCTGGCGCACGGGAGGCTCCACTGGTTTCTACAACACTTCAAAGCGTCATACATCGTTAAGGCATACCAAAGGCTATCGGATGCATCCGGCAAAACTTGATAGCGAGTGCCTGCAAGAGTCTTTTCCGGTAGCATTCCCACCAGATTGACCCGCCTGGAATCCCCAATGTCCGACCGCCTGACCCTGCTGCGTCCCGACGACTGGCATATTCATCTTCGCGATGGTGCTGCGTTGCCCCACACCGTGGCCGATGTTGCGCGCACGTTTGGCCGCGCCATCATCATGCCTAACCTGGTACCTCCGGTGCGTAATGCCGCGCAGGCCGACGCCTATCGCCAGCGCATCCTCGCTGTACGGCCGGCCGGCAGCCGCTTCGAACCGTTGATGGTGCTCTACCTGACCGACCGCACCCAGCCCGACGAAATCCGCGAGGCCAAGGCCAGCGGTTTCGTACACGCCGCCAAGCTGTATCCGGCGGGCGCAACCACCAACTCCGACTCCGGCGTGACCAGCATCGACAAGATCCTGCCGGCGATCGAAGCGATGGCCGAAGTCGGCATGCCGCTGTTGATCCACGGTGAAGTCACCCGCGGCGATGTCGACGTGTTCGATCGCGAGAAGATCTTCATCGACGAGCATATGCGCCGGGTGGTCGAGCTGTTTCCGACCCTCAAGGTGGTGTTCGAACACATCACCACGGCCGATGCGGTGCAGTTCGTCACCGAGGCCTCGGCCAACGTTGGCGCGACCATCACCGCCCATCACCTGCTCTACAACCGCAACCACATGCTGGTGGGCGGGATTCGGCCGCACTTCTATTGCCTGCCGATTCTCAAGCGCAACACCCATCAGGTGGCCCTGCTGGACGCTGCGACCAGCGGCAACCCGAAGTTCTTCCTCGGCACCGACTCGGCGCCCCATGCCCAGCATGCCAAGGAAGCGGCCTGCGGTTGTGCCGGTTGCTACACCGCCTATGCGGCGATCGAGTTGTACGCCGAAGCGTTCGACCAACGCAACGCCCTGGACAAACTCGAAGGCTTCGCCAGCCTCAACGGCCCGCGTTTCTACGGGCTGCCGGCGAATACCGACCGCATCACCCTGGTCCGTGAAGACTGGACTGCCCCCGTCAGCCTGCCGTTTGGCGAGCTGACTGTTATCCCGCTGCGCGCCGGTGAAACACTGCGCTGGCGCCTGCTGGAGGAAAGCAAGTGAGTGAAGACCATTACGATGACGAACACGAGCACAGCGGTGGCGGTTCCCGTCACCCGATGGCCGAGCGGTTTCGCGGCTATCTGCCGGTCGTCATCGACGTAGAAACCGGTGGCTTCAACTGCGCCACCGACGCGCTGCTGGAAATCGCCGCGACCACCATCGGCATGGACGAACAGGGTTTTGTGTTCGCGGAACACACCCACTTCTTCCGCGTCGAGCCGTTCGAAGGCGCCAATATCGAAGCCGCGGCCCTGGAGTTCACCGGGATCAAGCTCGATCACCCACTGCGCATGGCGGTGAGTGAAGAAGCAGCACTGACCGATATCTTCCGTGGCGTGCGCAAGGCGTTGAAGGCCAATGGCTGCAAACGCGCGATCCTGGTGGGGCACAACAGCAGCTTCGACCTGGGCTTCCTGAATGCCGCCGTGGCGCGGCTGGACATGAAGCGCAACCCGTTCCACCCGTTCTCCAGCTTCGACACCGCTACGCTCGCCGGCCTGGCTTATGGCCAGACCGTATTGGCCAAAGCCTGCCAGGCCGCCGGTATCGACTTTGACGGTCGCGAAGCCCACTCGGCGCGCTATGACACCGAAAAGACCGCCGAGCTGTTCTGCGGCATCGTCAACCGCTGGAAACAGATGGGCGGCTGGGAAGACTTCAACGACTGAAGTGGAATCCCGCACATAAAAAAACCGGCCTTCTCAGGCCGGTTTTTTTTACCGCAAACGTGGCTTACAGCTTGCCGGCGTTCTCGGTCAGGTAGGCTGCAACGCCTTCTGGCGAAGCGTTCATGCCTTTGTCGCCTTTTTTCCAGTTGGCAGGGCAGACTTCGCCGTGCTCTTCGTGGAATTGCAGCGCGTCGACCAGACGGATCAGCTCTTCCATGTTACGGCCCAGCGGCAGGTCGTTGATGATCTGCGAGCGCACAACGCCCTTGTCATCGATCAGGAACGCGCCACGGAACGCCACGCCGTCTTCGGACTCAACGTCGTAGGCCTTGGCGATGTCGTGCTTCATGTCGGCAGCCATGGTGTATTTGACTTTGCCGATGCCGCCATCGTTGATGGCAGTGTTGCGCCAGGCGTTGTGGGTGAAATGGGAGTCGATGGAAACCGCGACCACTTCAACGTTACGCGCCTTGAAATCGTCCATGCGGTGGTCCAGAGCGATCAGCTCCGAAGGGCAGACGAAAGTGAAGTCCAGCGGGTAGAAGAACACCAGGCCGTATTTGCCTTTGATGGCTTCAGACAGCTTGAAGCTGTCAACGATTTCGCCAGTGCCGAGAACGGCAGGTACGTCGAAATCCGGGGCTTGTTTGCCGACGAGTACGCTCATTGGATATCTCCTGATGCAGGGGTGACGATTGAAGTAAAAGGACCGGCCTCGAGTCTGCCGCGCATAAGCGACAAGCCTGTGACGCAGTCACGCTTCGTGAAGACCGACCATCATACACTGAAAAAACCGTTCGTCAGCGCACAGGCAAAGTCGCGGCCCAGCACGACAAAACTACTTTGACAATCATTCTCGTTAACATTAAGATCCATCGCACTTAAGCCTTAAACCCGCGATGGTTCTCCCTTATGTATGTCTGCCTCTGCACTGGCGTCACCGACGGACAAATCCGCGAAGCAATCTACGAAGGTTGCTGCAGCTACAAGGAAGTGCGTGAAACGACCGGCGTTGCCAGCCAATGTGGCAAATGTGCTTGCCTCGCCAAGCAAGTGGTACGGGAAACCCTGACGCAGCTGCAAACAGCTCAGGTCGCGCTGCCCTATTCAGCAGAATTTACACACGCCTGAATCAACGTATTTTAAAGAGCCGGACTTAGTGTCCGGCTTTTTTATGCCCGCAATTCAATTAGTTAGGGCCAAGACGCGGAACATAAACATTCTTATTCAGATTAATTTTCATTTATTATTCAATAACTTAGGTTTGACACTCAGGGGCTCGCCACGCAGACTCCTGCTTATATACCGCGAATAAAGGGCAGGACCCCAATCATGAAAGGCGACATCTCAGTCATCCAGCAACTCAACAAAATCCTTGGCAATGAACTGGTCGCGATCAATCAGTACTTTCTGCATGCGCGCATGTATGACGATTGGGGCCTGGAAAAGCTGGGCAAGCGTGAGTACAAGGAATCGATCAAAGCCATGAAGGACGCCGATGCCCTGATCAAGCGCATCCTGTTCCTGGAAGGCCTGCCGAACGTACAGGACCTGGGCAAGCTGAACATCGGCGAGCATACCCACGAAATGATCAGCAGCGACCTGGGCTTCGAACGCAAGAGCCACAGCGAGCTCAAGGCCGCCATCGCTCACTGCGAAGTGACCAAGGACTTCGGCAGCCGCGAACTGCTGGAAGATATCCTGGAAGACCAGGAAGAACATATCGACTGGCTGGAAACCCAACTGGGCCTGATCGACAAGGTCAGCCTGGAGAACTACCTGCAATCGCAGATGGGTGAATAACCCTTATTCACGGTAGGCGCGAGTTTGCTCGCGAAAAACTCAAGGGCCCCGCATTCCATCAGGGGGCCCGCGTTATCGTTGACGTTCTTCGCGAGCAAGCTCGCTCCTACAGATGAAGCACAAAAAAGCCCCGCTCTCGTATGAGAAGCGGGGCTTTTTGTTGCAGGCCAATCAAGCTTCAGTCTGGGCTGCCGCTTTTGCCGCTGCGTCTTTGACCAACGTCTGCAACTCACCGTTCTCGAACATTTCACTGATGATGTCGCTGCCGCCGACCAGCTCACCGGCTACCCACAGTTGCGGGAAAGTCGGCCAGTTAGCGTACTTCGGCAGGTTCGCGCGAATTTCCGGGTTTTGCAGGATATCCACATAAGCGAATTTCTCGCCACATTTCATGATGGCTTGGGACGCTTTCGCGGAGAAGCCGCACTGCGGGGCATTGGGAGAGCCCTTCATGTAAAGCAGAATGGTGTTGTTGGCAATCTGCTCTTTGATCGTTTCGATGATATCCATGGAACACCTCGGCTGGAACTTTGCGACTCACAGGTCGGCACGGTGGCGCATTGTAACGCAAAATCCCAGCGTGGTGCTCGGAGACCTTATGCCGCAGCTACGTGGACCGGCACGCCGTTCAGCGCGGCATTGCCCGACAACTCATCCAACTGCCGCTCGTCGGTCAGGTCGTTCGCGCTGGCACCCGGTTGACGGCTGGCGATCGTCATCTGCACGCCCGGACGCCCGTGGCCCCAACCATGCGGCAGGCTGACCACGCCAGGCATCATGTCCAGGCTGGCCGCGACCTCGACCTCGATCATGCCGATGCGCGAACTGACCTTCACCCGCTGCCCGTCGCTCAATTGGCGGCGGGCCAGATCCTCCGGATGCATGAGCAGTTGGTGCCGGGGCTTGCCCTTCACCAGGCGGTGATAGTTATGCATCCAGGAATTGTTGCTGCGCACATGGCGGCGGCCGATCAACAGCAATTCGTCGGCCGGTGGCAGCGGTTGCGCCGCGAAGCGCGCGAGGTCCGCCAGAATCACGGCCGGCGCGGCCTGTACCCGGCCATTCGCGGTTTTCAGGCGCGCGGCGAGATTGGGCGTCAGGGGCCCCAGGTCCACGCCGTGGGGGTGTTCGGCGAGCATTGCCACCGACAATTGGTGGCTGGAAGCATCGCCATACACGCCGGCGCGCAGGCCGAAATCAATCATCTGCGCCGGTGGCAGGGTCGGCTTGAGCGCAACCCCGGTGTGCGCGGCAAACGCCTTGGCCAGGCCGACGAAGATCTCCCAGTCGTGCAGCGCGCCGTCAGGCTTGGGCAGGATCGCACGATTGAAACGGCTGACATTGCGCACCGCGAACATATTGAAGGTGGTGTCGTAGTGATCGTTTTCCAGCGCCGAGGTGGACGGCAGGATCAGGTCGGCATAACGCGTCGTCTCGTTGATGTAGAGATCGACGCTGACCATGAATTCCAGCCCATCCAGGGCCTGCTCCAACTGGCGACCATTCGGCGTCGATAGCACCGGATTGCCGGCCACGGTGACCAGGGCGCGGATCTGTCCTTCACCTTCGGTGAGCATTTCTTCCGCCAACGCCGACACCGGCAACTCGCCACCGTACTCCGGACGCCCCGACACACGGCTCTGCCAACGATTGAAATGCCCGCCGGAGGTGGAGGCCACCAGGTCCACCGCTGGCGTGGTACACAAGGCGCCGCCTGGACGATCCAGGTTACCGGTGACCAGATTGATCAATTGCACCAGCCAATGGCACAGCGTGCCGAATGCCTGGGTCGAAACGCCCATGCGCCCGTAACACACGGCCCTGTCCGCCGCGGCAAAATCCCGCGCCAGCTGGCGGATCTGCTCGGCAGGCAGCGCGCACTGGCGGCTCATGGCCTCAGCGGTAAACCCGGCGATTGCGCGGCGCACGTCGTCCAGGCCGTCGACTGGCAAGTGACTGGCACGGGTCAGGTTTTCGGCAAACAACGTGTTGAGCAGTCCGAACAGCAACGCGGCGTCGCCACCGGGCCGTACAAACAGGTGCTGATCGGCAATCGCCGCCGTCTCGCTGCGCCGCGGGTCGACCACCACCACTTTGCCGCCCCGGGCCTGGATGGCCTTGAGGCGCTTCTCCACGTCGGGCACGGTCATGATGCTGCCGTTGGACGCCAGCGGGTTGCCGCCGAGGATCAGCATGAAGTCGGTGTGGTCAATATCCGGAATCGGCAACAACAGGCCATGGCCGTACATCAGGTGGCTGCTGAGGTGATGAGGCAACTGATCGACCGACGTCGCGGAAAACCGGTTGCGTGTCTTGAGCAGGCCAAGGAAGTAATTGCTGTGGGTCATCAGCCCGTAGTTATGCACGCTGGGATTGCCCTGGTACACCGCCACTGAATTCTGTCCGTAGCGAGCCTGGATGCCCGCCAGTTTTTCGGCCACCAGCGCGAAGGCGTCTTCCCACGCAATCGGTTGCCATTCGCTACCCACCCGCAACATGGGTTGGTGCAGGCGGTCCGGGTCATTCTGGATATCCTGCAACGCCACTGCCTTGGGGCAGATATGCCCGCGACTGAAGGTGTCCAGTGGGTCGCCCTTGATCGACGTGATCGCCAGGCTGCCGTCTTCGGCTTGGGTGGTTTCCAGGGTCAGGCCACAGATGGCTTCGCACAGATGGCAGGCACGGTGGTGGAGAGTCTTGGTCATGGCCAGTCTCTTTATTAGGGCTTTGGCCTGACTATGGGCCGCGACTGCGGCGGGCACCAGCAACGTTCGTCGCGTGAATCGAAGGGCATCAGGCCAGGCCATGGGCAAGCGTGAGAAAATGTTTCAAAACCTGCCGAAGTGCCCCTGAAACCGACGCAGCCAGGCCTGGCCCCGCCCTCGCGGATTGCAAAAGGTCGCAGGGCCAGTGTACAAATGACCCGCTGCTGTCAGGAAATCGTCTTCAAAAGCGCTCTCGCGCCTGTCTGAACACCCCTAAACACCGTAGCCCTATTGGTAAGACGCGACATTTAATTATGACGGCGTTCTGGGGTTTGGCGGGGTTTTCAGCCTTTATGTGCGGGCCTGCATCTATGCAAGATCCCCGCGATACTCCGTCCGCCCCCGTATCACTGGCCCAGAAATTGGCCCAGCCCACCATAGGCGTTCTGCCTGCCGAGCACCCAATCTAGATCGTATCAACCCTGACATGGACCGGCGTTCGCTTGTAGAATCCGGCGCCATCGCTTCACGCAGTGAAAGAAAGCAGAACCACAATAGATTTCTGAACAGGATATCCAGGCCATGACCACTCAAGGACGACCGTTTAAAATTTCGGCGCTGTTCCTTTTTGCACTTGCCGTCATTGCAGTGCTCTCCATTCGTTACCAGACCATAAACTTTATTTCTGGCTCTCTGTGGGCTGAGGACGGCCCTGTTTTTTATGAGCAGGCAGTGCAAATGGGCTTGCGCTCGTTGGTAGAGCCATATGCTGGGTACCTGCACATTTACCCACGGGTTTTTGCGCTTCTGTCGCTAACCACCTCAATACAACTTATTCCCTACGCTTTCTTCTCAGGGTGGCTCCTTGCGCTATTTGTTCTGTGGTGGGGCACCAAGCAAATACTTGGTGATCGCCGTGTAGATGTGGCGTTTTCCGCTGCCGTTGTCCTGCTGTGCCTGCTGCAGCCGCACCGGGGGGAGACACTGCTCTCCCTAACCAATGCACAGTGGTGGCTGGCTCCGGTGCTGGCCATGGTCATCGCAATGCCAGATCGATTTAGCCATAAGTCAATTCCGTTAATTATGGTTCTTTCATTAACAGGACCATTTTCAATAATACTTATGCCGCTTGCATTGTTTCAGGGCGTGCGAACTAGACACTGGAAAATCTTATCACCAATATTTATTGGTGGAATAATTCAGTCTTTCTTTCTGGCGGCGACCACAAGATCGCAACAAACTCTAGATACAAACATTGAAAGCTGGATAACCGCTGCACGAATATTTTTAACTTTTGGATCATACAGCCCTATTATTATCACTTGCGCATCAGCTATTTGGATTTCCGCAGCTTATCTTATTGTCAGGGGAGGCTGGAGCTATAGGGTAATAATGCTCTGTGGGCTAGCAACATATGCCGCCGCACTATACACAATGAAAGGGATGCCGCAAGAAATAAGCCCAGTAGGAAGCGGTTCGCGATACTTTGTAATACCTTACGCATTATTAGTTATTGGCGCAGCTATAGCATACAGAACCAATAAGGCAGTATCTGTATCTAGCCTAGTTATGATCGCAGCAATCTTTATGCTAAGTTACTGGCCGGCGCAGCAAGCACTGCTAAACTATCAATCTTTTGCAAAGCTCGCCAGATATGAAAAGCAGCTTACAATCCCAATTGCCCCAGTATTCTCTGGGTCTCCAGGGTACTCAATACGAACTATTAGCTCTGGCATAAGCCAGGAGCCTTCTAATGCAATATATGCAAATGGGCTATTCTTATTGAGCGGTAATATATGCGAGGGTAGCAGGCACGTTGGCATTGCAGCAGACGTTAGCATGAGCAAGGAAGGCGACGTGAGCGCGCTTTGGTCTGATATTGGAAGTGAGGAAACTGATAAGTTTTCTCGATACTACCCAGCAGGGCCACAGCGTATTCAAATGGCGTTCAAGAAAAGCAAAAGATCCAAAGCAATTTCCATTGAACTGCCAGAGGGCTCAACAGTTTTAGGTGATGTAAAAATCTACTGCATGTAGATTTTGAAAATGGCGCCCGTCATGGGCGCCAATTCATCTAAGTCATAGCCTGATAACGGAAACGTTTACAAGCTGAAAGTTAGAGGTTCCCAACAAACTGCCAAATCGAAGCCTGAGAGAAGCAGCAAGATTTCCGGTTATCGGAACAAAGAATGTGTATTGCCGCCAATCAGTCCCGGCAAGGTCCGTCCTAAGCTCAGTCTCAAGCCCGGCGAGTGTTGTTATTAATGAGAAATATCCGGAGCCGTCATTCCTTTTTGCCCATAGGTTTATTTTTACGATGGACTTAGCAAGAATTGCCCCGGCCGCTAGGTTTGCATCTACCCAGCCACCTGCGTTTATTTTTAGGCTGGCGACACCACCGATAAGCACAGAAGTATCGCGGGCGCCAGACCCAGTAGCGGAGGCCGTATAGGTCCAATAGGATGTGTTGGTTGGCTTATCAGTCCAGCCAGTAGCATCCATGTTTATTTTTTCAGGATATTCAACGATCGTCCCGTCTGTAACTTGTACAGACTGCGATCGCTTCCCTGTGGTGTCGTTGGGAATGTTGACAGGCCCATAAGCATAATCGCCAAGATAAGTACAAGTTCCGATTTTTATTGAAGCGTCGGCACCACTAGATACGTTGAGAGTATCTTCTGCATTGCCTGCACTAATGGCGGACTTCATTGTCCCGGACTCATTAGTAAACGTAACGCCGGAAATCGACGTTCTAGAGCCGGCCGCGAGAATGCCAGTGCAGAATGCACTAGGCTGGCCAGGATCGTCTGGACTGCTGAGTCCGTCATCGAGCTGTGAGCAATCTGCTATAAGGCCGCCGGCAATGCTCACGCTTTTTTGACCGCCGTATACAGCAATGCCTGCATAGCCAATGTTTTTAACGTGGTTCCCGCTTAGGCTGTTGCGTGGGCCAAGAACGATAATCCCAGAGTCCCCACCACCATCAATCATGTTGCTATCGCAAACTCCATCAAACGATGCGTTGATCTGAATGTTCTCCGATCCGCTATACCCAGCCAAGCGGATCTGCTCGCCAGCGTTGCGCCCGCCATCAGTGAACTGAATAGACCATTTTTTTGGGTCCGAAGGGTCTCGTGTTTTTGTGTAGCCCAGGGATTTAGGGAGGAAGTAAGGACTACCCACCGCCTTGATCTGAATAACTGGGAGAAATGCAAAACCGCCAAGGTCGAACTGGAAAAAGTCCTGGCCCTGGAAAGCCGTCTTGGTGTCACTCCACTGCTTTTGGTAAATCTCGTTTCCATTGGCCTGAAAGTTTGAGCATCCCTGACGGAACTGAATCCCCCACCCCTTGCCGACGTTGTTTATTTTGTTTCTGCTGGCATCTGCTCGAAAGCACGACTCAAAAACAAACGCCGTTGTGATTTCGCGCAGGCCTGAGCCTTCGCCATCTACCGTGTTTGCATAAGCGGTGCCGCCAAGCGTGTGATAGAAGAAAACGTAATGCCCAACGTTCCCAGAGAACCTACAGTTTTTGACAGTGACGAAGGCTCCCAAAACAAAGATGGTGACCTGCCCGCTTCCGGCGGTGCCATTCGCATCAAACGTGACTCCATCGACAACCGTGCTGTTCCCGGTAATTTCTAAGGCTCTGGCATCAAGGCCAGTAAAGTCACGCTGCTTTACGATGCACCCCAAGCCGGTGATCACGCTGCGTGCCTTGGAAACGACAACCTTGTTTTCAAGGTAGCAAGTGCCAGATTCCGGGAAGTGCCAGGCTGTTACCGAATTCGCGCAATTTTGTACGGAGACCGTATCAGGGCTTCCGTCGCACTTTGCCCCGAACTGAGTTACGCACACAGAGCCGTTGTACTGAAGTTTCCAGCGCGCGCCATCATTGGCGACGATAATTGTTCCTCCATTGTCACCACTGGTGGTATCGGATGGATCAATGGCATAGGCCCCACCGCCGGCCTTGTAGTCCCCGTAATAGCTGAGAACAAAAGCCCGCTGGTTGCGCGCAGAGCTTAGAAGGCGCAACGACGCAATGCTTGGGACCGTTCGGGCCACCCCAAAGCGTAGGTGATCAAACAGTGTACCAGCGTCGTAGATGATGCCGGTGGTGGTATTAATAAGCCCGGTCACACTATCGATCAAGTCTGAAAAGTGCCTTTCCGTCCAGGCCTTAGTTGTTGCGTCTTGGGCTTCAACCGGATCCTGAACACCAGCAATTCTCCGGCCTTCAGCAAAAAAGTAATCTCGTCCCAACGGCCTGGTTAAAGCCCGCTTGAATATCGCAAACCCTTGCTGAATCAACATCGTCAGCTTGTCGAACACGTCTTCGTGAGTCTCGGCCAGGAATTTCCCCTGGTTGCGAAGGCTGGTTTGCTGGAACGCCTCCATTTCCCGAGAGACAACCAATTGGCCAGGTCCGGCCAGCGCCGAGGTGGTGACGATGCTCCCGCCCTGATCATTGCCTGCGCCATTCACCGAGTATTGCGTGCCGAGAGTCAGCGTTGAGCTGACGCCCAGCGGATCAACGTAGGTAACGACAAGATCCTCATTTGCCAGAAACTTGAAATAGAACGGGTAATTGGTGGTTACCCCATTGGTCACAAATTCAGCGGTGCTGTCGATTGAATTGACGGTCACTGTGGTGACTCCTTTCCTGAGGGCAAAAAAAATCCCGCTCAATGGCGGGATTCCGTGGGGATGATTTTGGTTAGCGGGCTATGCCCAGTGGATCTAGGTAGCTTTGCGACGGTCTGACCAGGAACTTCTGGCCGTTTTCCTGTTGGATTCGTTGCTCGGTGCGGCGTAGCGATCCTGGGTTCATTGCCTCTTGCACCGACCACAGGAACAGGTGGTCCATGGCAATGCGCGTGTAGAACAGGTTGAGGAATGGCGTGTTGTTCTGGGCCAGGCGCAGCGCGGAGGACGCGGCGTCGTCGCCCGAACGGATCTTGGCCCACAGGTCCAACGCGTTGGCGGCTGTGCCCAGCGTTGGGCCTGCCAGGGTTTCCAGCGGTTTATTGCCGAAGCGACTGACCTCACCGAACATGAAGTCGCCCATGATCCCGAACCCGCCGCCCTGGGTCATTGCGGCAATCCACGTCTTGGGATCATCTGCCGGCCGGGGCTGACGGCCCTTGACGGCATCCTTGGCCGACATGGACAGATACCCGAACGCCGTGGTCCACAGCAGCAACTGGGCCATGGCCAGGCGCTCACCGTTGCCATTGCGCAGGGCGGCTATCAAATCCTTGCTGCCCCGGTAACCTTCGCCAAGCGGCGTCGGTGCGTAACCTCGGCCATACAGCTCCCGGCCCAACGTCTTCTGCATATAAGCAGCAGGGAAGCTCTTGAATTGAGTCATGAAGCGGTTGAGCTCGCCCATGATCGTGCCCGGCCTGGTGCCTTGGTTCATGATCGATCGAGTACGAGCATCAGGCTCCAGTACCGCATAGCTAACCCGGTCATTGACGTAGGCGCGCAAGCTACGCTCCAGGCCTTCCCGTGTTTCTCGGATGGCCGAGTCACTGACCTTACGGCCCTGCTCAGTGAGGTACGCGCTGATGCGCTTATCCGGAATGCCTGGGATGCCGTCGGTGGTCATGTAGTCCCGGCCGTCAGCCATGCGGGTATCCATCCCGCGCAACAGATCCCACTTGCCCGCGTCGAGGTCGTACAGGCCCAGCGTGCGGCGCAGGCTCTCGTCCATCGTGCCCCAGGCCCTGCCTTTGTTCTGCGCCAGGTTGTGGGCCATCATCAGCCCTGCGCTTGCCTTGTTGGCGTCAGTCCACCAGGACAGGCCGTTCAGCTTGAAGAACAGCGACATACCCCGCGACATCTTCCCGCCCACAGAGTCATCGGCCGAAAAGCGCCGCATGATTTCCCCTCGCATCGCATCCCCATACACCCCGAAGCTCGACAGGATTTCACGTTGCTCCAGGCTTCCGCGCCCCTTGGCCAGGCCGGCGGTCATTTCCCCCAAAGCCCCCAGGAAGCTCTTGCCCTGGTACCGCATTTCACTGGCGGCAACAGGAAGGTCCGTAAAGCTCGACAGCAAGGCTCCACCCAGCTTTGACAGTGACTGCCAGGCCCGCACGTTGGCGGAAACCCTGGCTCCCCAGGCGCTGCCAGGTATGCGGGTTGCGCCGCTGACCTCGGCAAAGCGGTTGGCGATCATGTTGCCGCGCGCGGCATTGAAGTTGGTCAGGGCTTTTGGGTCGCCCGACTTGCGCACGTCCTCAGTCAGTATATCCATGGCCATGTTGAGGTTGGCCTCTGGGTTGGTGCCCAGTCGACGCATGATCGCGGTGTTCTGCCCGGCCATGTCCAGGCCGCGTAACACGGACTCACGCAAGTTACCGGTGCCGAACATCGTGTTGTACTCATGCCAGGCCACGCCGTCCTTAAAGTGCAGAACTCGCTCTTGGCTGATTTTCTTGGCGATGTTGGCCGGCCCCTTGAAGCCGTTTGCTGGCTTATCACCTGGAGCCTTGAGGTGGTCACCAGAGACAAGGCCGTCGTACACGCCGCGTAGGAACTGGGCGGGGTTGGCCACATCATCGAACGTGCGCGAGTCCAGCCGCGGCTGAATTTCCTCAAGCCACTTATCAAAGCCTGCAGAACCGATCTTCTCGCCGTCGTGGCTTTGGCGGGCAATGTACCCAGGTAGGTTGCCGATGTTGGCACCGGCGTGGTTCGCATCAATGCGCGCCGCCTCCTGGTACTTCTGGATGGTGCGGGCGATGCTCACCACCTGGTCGTTGAGCTTTGAGGTGTCCTGCTTGGTCCCGATCTTCCAGAGCGCATCGGCGATATCGACATCCGAATCGCCCTTGGCCAGGATGCCAGTGAGGTCTTGACGCTCCAGGTCGTGGATCAAGCCGCCGATGTAGGCATCACCCAGTGCTTTCTGCTCGGCGGCGACCGACATACGCGAACCCTGTCGGGCCAGGTTGGTGCCCACCAGTAGAGATTCAATGCCCAGGTCTGGACGGTCGGCAAAGCTGCCGCGCACAAAGGAAACAATCTCGCCTCGCCTGCGCAAGTTGAGCAAGGCGTTTCGCTTCTCGATCAACGCCGCGTGCTTGGCTTGCTTGCCCAGTTCATCAGCCGCGCGCAACGTGGCCTGCTCCATGCCCAAGGCGCCCTCCCTGGCCATCAGCTCCTTGGCTCTCCCCCGCAACAGTTCAAAGATCTCGGCAATTTCTCTGTCTTCCAGATTGCCAGCGGCAGCCCGTACAGCATCAATGCAAGGCGTCATTGTCCGTTCCTTATGTCGCATACGGCGGCGGCGCGGTATGCCTTCGAGTATTGTTCGGCGCGGTCGGCCTGGGCTTGGGCGGCGTCGGCTTCGTCACGGCTGGCGGCCAGAACATCGGCCCTGTCCTTCTCAGGGAGCTGATCCAGCATTTCCTTGACCAGGGCTTCGTCCTCTTCGAATTGCTGGCGGGTGGCTTCGAAGTCATCTTCTGGCTGAGCCTTGGGCATGCTGTCCGCGCGCAGGCTCTCGGCCTGACCCTCTGGATCAACCCGCCGCGCCAGTGGGCGCTTGACGTATTCCAAGGCGCCAGCGGCCTTGCCTGGTGCCTCCAGATCGAACAATGCCTGCACGTCAACATCCCGGCCGCTGATGGCCTGGGCCACGGCGGTGCGTAAGGCGCTGTCGCGCACGGTCCAGTCGGCATCTTGAGCAGTTTCACGCGCGGTGCGGATTGCAGGGCCCAGCGGCCGTTGCTGATAGCCCTGCATGATTTGCTTGGCGCGAGCCTCTATCTGCGGGCGCAAACGCTCTGGCACCTCGCCCCGCTCAATCAAACCGAGGTCACGCCGATCAAACTCACCGGCTCGGTTTCGTTCCAGGGTGGTGTTGATTTCAGCCTGGCGGGCGCCGATCTGCTCGCGCTGGGCGGCGATAGTGTCGCGTGCTGCGCGTTCTGCCTGCTTGAGGGTCATGCGCTGGCCCTGGAATTCTCTGGCCAGGTCCTTAAATGTCGTATCCAGACCCATCGCGCGCTGAGTCAGCGCAACACGTTCGACGCGCAGGTCTGCCACGTTGCCCACACGCTCACCCGTCAAAGTCGGGCGTATCTCGTCGATAGCCTGGCGCTCGGCATTGCGGTACAGCGTTGCGCTATCAGCCTCAAGATCGCGGGCAAGCGTACCGCGCAATGCGGTTTCGGGATCCTGGTCAAAGATTCGCTCAAAGTCGGCAGCGCGCAGAGGCTGCGGGGTCTGGCGGTCAGCGGTGTTCAACACGCTATCGACCTGTGGCGTCGGCTCTGTGGCAATCCGCCGGCGTAACGCATCAGAAACAGCACCACCGACGGTATGCAGCCCGCCACCCAGCAAGCCACCCATGGCGATATTGGCCAGGGAGTCGGATAAGCCGTATTCCGTCTGGTCCATGCCGGCGGCGATCAACGGCAGCGGCTCAATGATTGCGGCGCCCACTGCGCCCTCTACAGCACCAACGCCTGCGCGCACACCGGCACGGGCCAAAGGCGTAGCAGCCCGACCAAGCAATGCCGCATAGCGAACCTCGCCAATAACAGGAACGAATGCCGACGCAATGTTGAGCGGGTCCAGCAGCGAAGCGGCAACACTGGCGCCGAGCTGGGTGCCGAATGATCCGCCATTTGCCCGGGTCATGACCTGCTGGCGGGCTGCCTGCTCCCGGTGGCGGTCGACAAGGATGTCGAGGGCACCCTGGCGGATGCCTTGTTCGGGTATTTTGATGTCCAGGCCCATGCCTGAAACCTTTTCGCGCGCGGACTGCGCATCCATAAGCGGCGTGTCAGGCTCATTGCGCGGCGGCACCAGAATGGATTCGGTGTCACCGGTCAGGCGCAGACCTTCCTGGGCCTGGCCGAGTTGTTCGGTACGAATGATGGCGCTCGATGGGTTCGTAGAGAATGCGCCACCAAAGGACGCGTCCCACACCTCACCAGCGTCGGCCGGTATGTCGAGCATCGTCCGCCGATCAAGAACCGGCGCATCACCTGCATAAATAGTCATGGCATGAACCCCATCGGCGCTACGCGGTACTGATCGGGCTCACGCAAACCTTTCTGTTGAAGGTCAGCCCAACTGCGGGTGATTGGCTTGCCATCGGCCCCGCGCACGCGGTAGCCGTTCAGGGTCAACGAAAGACCGGTCTCGTCCTCGTTCGGCACCCACTGCCCACTGCTCTGCAGGGCGTCGTGCAACTGCTTGCGGTTCTGTTCCTCGGTGACGCCAGCGAAACCAGGCAGCGGCATCAGCTCCTCCGGCTTGATCTGTCGCATTGCTTGGGTGGCGCCACGGCTGACCGCCTCGGTGTCCTGGGTCTTCGGCACGCGGTAGGTGCCGAAGAAGTCGTACTTATCGTTCACCATCCCGCCCACTACGCGCTTGGCGGCGTCCTTCGGGCTTTCGCCCTGGAGAACGTATGACGTGGCCGTGCGCAACGCAGCCTTGTACATCGTGCTGTAGGTATTTATGCCGCCGGACTGGCCTTGCAGAGACTCGGCAAAAGGCACCAATGCTTGCTGAACTGACTGGACAATGTCGTCCTTCTGGCCTTTCTGTAGCCCTGCGTTCAGGTCGCTGTCTTTGATTGCAGCCACCGAGGCCATGCGCTCAGCCACATCCTTTGGCAAGCCGGTGGCAATAACCTGCGCCTCGGCTGGGAGCTTGTTGCCCATCTGCTGCAGCACCGTCGGGAAGTCCTTGCCCCACAACTCTTGCTGCTGCTCGATCATCGTGGCGGCATTCTCGCCACCGTTGACCTTGGTATTGAAGTTGGCGGCCATCTGGTCGGCGGCGGCATCAGGCAACAGCTTGGGCTGCTTGACGCCCAAGCGCTGCTGCTCGGCCAACGTGGTGCGCGCGTAAGCCTGGTAGGCCTCTGGTGTTCCGTCCTGCTGCGCGGCGGCAAACGCCTGCTGCACGGTCGGGCTGTACTTGGCCACGTAGGCGGCAGGGTCGTCCTGCTGCTGTTTCATCAGGCGCATGCCCACGTTGGTCAGGTGCTGATAAAGCTGACTGTCTTCCTTGAAGCCCTCGCCGGCGGTGCCGTCCTGGGCTGGCTGGAACTTGCCCAGGATTGCTTGACGCTCCTGCGGGTCGGCGGTGGCGAATTCCCGGATGGCGGGGGCCAGCGCCTGAACCTTTGAAAACCGGTCGTATTCCTTGGCGCCCTTCTCAGGGCCATACGCTGCCGCAAAGTCCACTTTTGATGGTGGGTTCTCGAAGTCCAAGCCCTGCGAGTAGGCCGCGCTGGCATCCTGCACGCGGCTGCTCAGTTCCATGCGGTTGATGGCCTGCATCTGGCGGGCTTCCACCTGGCGCTGGCGGGCCTCGGCCTCAAGTCGGCGAAAGCCCTGGTCGATACCATTACTGGTGCGGATCTGATCTTCGGCCGTCATCGTGTCCTTGTAGGACTCGTAGTAGCTCTTGGCCTTTTGCGGGGAGTCGATCAGCATCCGCTGGATAACGGCGGTGGACATGCCGCTGTTGGTTTCCAGGCGCTCGGCCTGGGCGGCCTCAGGCGAAAGGCCAAGGCGTTCGGCGCGACTGGTTAGCACCGCATCAACCTTCTGCCGGTACTGGTCGACCTTGGCCGGGTCTTGATACTCCAGCGCCGCGCCCTGCATGGACGTTTCGAGCTGCGCCTTTTCGACCTGGCCGTAATAGTTCTGACGCTCGCCGTACTCGTAGCGGTTCAGGTCGCTGGACAGGGAGTTACGCCGGCTGTTAACGATCTGCGCATACCTGGCTTTCTGCTGATCGTTGGTCAGGGTTTTGGCGATATCGGCCTGAGCCTTCTCGAACTGATCCAGCGTCTGGTTGGTGACGTCCAGCGCGTTCTGGCCCTTGCGGGTGTAGGCGCCGTTCTCGCCGTACATGGACTGCTGCTGCCACTTGGTGAGCTGGTTGTCGGCATCCATCAATAACGCGGTGTCAGCTTTCTCGCGCTCCTTATCCATGAGCATCTGTGCGCCGCGCCCAAGCGTTTGCAGCCCCTGGGCAATAGACGTGGTGTCAGGCGCAACGCCCTGCAACTGAATAGGTCTGGTCGGCTGCTGCTGGACCTGCGCCGTGTCGTATGTCGGTACTCGTGGCATTTATCGAGCCCCCGCGAATGAGCCAAAGGCGCTACCCAAGCCGCCGAGGATTGAGCCTGTGGCGGCAGTGTTGCCGTTCTGTACGGTCTGGTTGGCGTTCAGCAGGTCTTGTTTGGCCTGTACGCGATAGCCGTATGCTTCGCGCGCGGCGTTGTTCTGGATCGTCAGGGCATCCAGCTCGCCGAGCATGGCGGTGTCGTCCTGCAACTGCGCAGCGCTGCCACTGTTCACGTCGATCCCGTTGGCAGCCTGCACGCTGCGCTGGGTGCCAATCGCCTGCCCGGTCCGCACGCGCTGCCAGTCTGCTGACGTGTCGCCGGCATTCAGCACTTCTTGGGCCGTTTGCTGCTTGAAAGCCGCGTTCTGCTGCAGCGTGTCAGATTGGAATGCAGCGTTCTGCTTTTGGCCCTGGGCCTGCATCATGCTTCCGGCCAAACCAATGGCGACGGGTATTAAAGCCATCCAGCAAATAAGTCACTTCCATTTCAGGCTTTGCCTGATGCCAATTGATATCGGTAGACTAGTTGCGCGGCTAGGGATGCAACCCGAACCCCACCTAGTCAGTGGCTGCCGCAACCCTCAGACCGCCTTGACTAAGGTGCCCAAATGTTCACCCAAGAACAGCTTAAGGAATACGTTCATTACGACCCAGAAACGGGGATATTCACGCGCCTTAAAGACGCAGGAGGAAACCAATTTGGATGCAGGTTCCCGCGCTGGAAGGCTGGTGATGTCATGGGTACAAGGACCAAGCGCAGAGGCAATATAAGGATCAGCATTTTCGGCGGAATATGGGAAGCACACCGTCTTGCGTGGTTCTACCAATACGGCAGTTGGCCAAGTAAAAATATTGACCATATAAACGGGGATCCTTCTGACAACCGTCTTGAAAATCTTCGCGACGTACCACAGCTTGAGAACGGAAGAAACCAAAAGCGGCATAGTCGAAATAAGACGGGCGTAAACGGAGTGCATATGAGCTCCCAAACAGGGCGCTTTATAGTTCAGTTCAGAGTCAATGGAAGGACCACGCACATTGGTTGTTACGACACAATATTCGATGCTGTCTGCGCTAGAAAATCCGAAGAAATTCGACATGGCTTTCATGTCAATCATGGCCGCGCTCCATCCTGAAACAGAAAAACGGCAGGCGCTTTGGCCCGTAAGGGACGGCCTCGCCGAAGTCGAAGCCCAGCCATTTCAGCCAGCGAATGGCCGAGGTGTTGCGAGCGTCGACGTAGTTGATGAGGTGGCGGTGGCGGGTCAGCATCCCCTGCACCTCTGGCTTGCAGACCTTGAGGAAGGCCCGCGCGTGACGCTCTACGTGCGTGGTGCTGATCAGCCATGGCACGCCAATGGAGCCCAGAACGCTGTGCACAGCATCACCGAACACGGCGACTATGTGCCCATCCACTACGATCTTGCGGGCGTTCAGGCTGTCGATGATGCCGGCCAGCAGCTCCTGCTCCAGCGAGACACCCAAGCCCTCGACGATCTCGTCGATATCGGCCTGGCGCACGTCGCGCAGGATTGCCGGGATATCCTCAGGCTCAATGGGTAAAACATCAGCGCCCCCCAATGGTCACCTCCGGAATCACCGCAAGGACAGACAACGGCAGCGGGTCGGTTTGGCGGATGAACACCCTGCCCTTCCCCTGCCAGTCGTTGGAGATCGCGATCTCAGCCTGCCCGGTGAGCAGCTCAATGGGCGGCTCATACTCGTCACGATCGGTCTTGTGTTCGTACAGGTGGTTTTTGTCTTTGCCTGCGAAGATGCCTCGCGATTCCTCGACGCGCACGGTCAGGCCGGTGATGGCAATCTTCTTGTCCTGGACCGTCTCGTTGGCGTTTTTGAGCTCAAGGTCGAGGGTTTCCATATCGGAGATGTACTGCAGACCAACGTGTGCGATGCCAGCAGCCTCTTGCAGGACAATGGAGCCACCCGACACAACGCGCTGAGGGTGAACGCTGCCGTCGGCAAGTATGGAAACGGTCTTGCCCTCAAGGTGACCAAGTCCGGACAGCGTCTTGACCTGGCGCGCCCAGGCCGACACCGGAGTGGCGCGCAGCGATTCAGGGCAGATAATCAACAGTTTCACGGTAACCACGCTGGTGCTGGTGTACCCCACCACCTCAACCCGCACTATCTCGGTGGTCTGATCGTCGTTCACGTCAGTGACCACCGCTTTCAGCGAGTAGTCGACGCCAATGCTGCCGACGGTGAACGGTGCGTGCCCGACGGCCGTCATGGTGACCACCTCAGGAAAACCCCACGTGGTCCCGCCCGATAGCGTGAAAGTCTTGGCGGTGTCGGTGTTGCGCCCGTCGTAGGTCAGGCCGCAGTCAACAAAGAAAGCGTCCTCTATGCTGCTTATCTGCCGACTGGCCATGCGCTCGATGTAGCGTTTATGCACGCCATTGATGTTGCGGCGCACCACCATGTACAGCACGTCTTCCTGGCCCTCTGGGATGCACGCGATGGACTCAACGAAACCGTCGGTGTCGTGCCAGTGCCAGCCCACCAGTTGCTGTTCCGGGACGTAGGTCATACCCAGCAGCACGCCGTCGTCTCGCACGTACCAGACGATTGAGTCGGGCACCTTCTGATAGGCCACGTTCGTCAGCTCTTTGCCCTTGAACAGGTGTGCACTGAACAGCGTCAGGTCGTCGGCGGCGAATCCGTCCGCATTCAGGGAGTAGCCGAACGAAGACACCCGGTTGCCACGCGCCTGGACGTAGACCGCGCTATTGCCCACCACCACGGGCGGAACGATCGATGAACCGTCGTAACCCTCAGGGCTTGCCTGGACGGTCTTGGCTGACAACCCTGTGTCGCCGCCGGCAATGGTGAACTCGGCACCGGTGGTGAGCGCGATCAGCTTTCGCAGCCCCAGCAGGTGGCGCACGCGGTTCACCTTGTTGCTGCTCAAAGTGAAGGTGATGGCGTCGTCGTCCTTGTTCGGCACCGAATAACCGAAGTTCTTGAACAGCCCTGTCTTGCTGGTCCATACCGTCTGCGGCTTCAAATCGCTGCCGGCGAATATCAGGCGCTGCTGGTAATACACCACGGCGCCCGGGTAATTGCCGGTACCCACGAATGGGTCATTGCCGTTCGGTGGCGTGTCGGTCTTGACGGCAGTGATGTTCTGGTCGGTGAAGGTGGTGCCGGTGGCACGACCAATAAACCCGTAGATGCCTGCGCCGGCGTTGTCCTTGTAGACGATGTAGTAGGTCGCCCCGGTAACCGCCGCCCAGGTGATGGTGGCCGATGCAACGTCGGCATGACTGGTGATTGGGTTGGAGGTGGCCGGCAGCGATTCGTCCAACGTGTTGCCATCATCCAGCACCGCCGTGACCTGGTAGCGCCAAGTCTGAGCAACCCCGGTGCCGCCGCCGGTGACTGCCGTGGCGGATGCTGGCGCTGCAATACGCGGGGCCAGGTTGATTTCGGCTGTGGTCCAGTTGTCGTGGGCCAGGCGGTTCAGTTCCCGAGGCTTATAGGTCGGCTGGGCAAACGTCATCACGTCGGCGGACTGGGTGAAGTTCAGCAAGGACAGGTCGTTCTGTGTGTATGGCAGCGCCAGTTCGAAGGGCTGACCAATGTTTGGGCCTGAGCTGTACAAGACCTGCCCGCCATCCTTGATAACCCGCATGTTCAGGTCGCCGAACGCGAGCACGTAGGTCTGCACGTCGTTGAACTGGAACGGGATCAGGCGGCAACGCTTGGTCGAATCCTTGACCTCGGCAACCAAGCGAGTGCCGGCCCGGTTACGCACGCCGCCATATGGCATCACCATGAAGTTTCGGCACAGTTTCAGACCGGTGTAGTACCGGGCGATATCGGTACGGGCGCTGGCCGATGGCGACAGCTCGCCCGCCGCGAAGGTCGGCTGAAGTACTCCGCTCATGCTCGCACCGTAATGAATTCAGATTCAGGCTCTACATCGTCCTGAGACTCTTCGAAGGCTGAACCCTCGGCCAGGGTCAGGGCCGCCTGGTATTGCTGGGCAGCGAACTGCTGCAGGTCCGGCTTAGAGCTGAGCGGCAACGCCAGATCCATTGCCAAACGCCAAGCCAGCGCATCAGCAAACTGCGGGTCGAAGAACGTTGAGTCCTCGACCTTGAAGGTAAAGCGGCATGCCGCCTCGGGCTGATCGGTATGAATCACGCGACCGCCGGCGTCATACCCAATCTTGAATGGGATCTGCTGGTCGATTGACAGCGCCCTACGCCAACCTGGCTGCACGATGTCTCGCACCTGCAAGCAGTCTGACGGATAGCGATAACGGTAGGCCCAGCCCGGAGCAGGATTGCCAAGGCTGGCCAGTGCAACAATGGATTCCGCGAATGGCCAGGGGAACGCCTGCAGTACCAGTTCACGCAGCGGGCCATAAAACACCCGGCACAGTTCAGCGGCCTTGCTCTTTTCCGTGAACGACACGATTGGCTGGGTGGAAGCAACCCGCGACAACGCGATGTTGCAGATCTCTACGTCGCTGGACATTCGGGAACCTCAGAAAAAGAAAAGGGCCCCGAAGGGCCCTGAGGGTTGTTGCTGGCAGTCAGGCGTCTGGCAGTCCGTTGCCGTTGGTATCGCCGTTGTCAGTGTTGGACTTGCCGGGGACTGGTGTGATCTCACCACCATCGTTCAGCCGTGCGGCTTCGGCCTCCGCTTCGTCCTTGTTGCCGGTGAATTCGCCAACACGATCACCGTTCTTACCGATGATGATGTAGCGCCCACCGCCGTTGTGTTTGGCGCTGTATTCAGGGCCGTCAGTGTTGGACTTGCCGGGGACTGGTGTGCTGCCGCCGAGTTGTTTCAGGTTGCCGCCAGGACTGTCGATTTCCAGCGCCAGCGTTTCGCCCGGTTCATAGAGACGGCCGTTGATAAACGAACGCTCCAGCACTTCATAGCGCTTAGGCATTGGTCTGCACTCCAGCGACCACGCCAGCAGTTACCTTGCCCAAGGTGGGCGCGGTGCCGGTCACGGTGTAGTTGACGCGCAGGTAACGTTCAGTCTTCTGCGGCAGGGTGATGACTGGCGTTTGGTAACCCAGCTTCAAGTCGGCCAGCGGAACCACGACCTGGAACAGGGAGCGAGGCGAACTGAACGCCGAGTTGTCATCGGTCTGAAGCTCGATGGTGAGGCTGGTCAGGGTGTTGAACGCTTCAACGACCTGGACCAGCAGCGGAATATCACCAGCGCGGCCTACGTCCTTGGTGTCGCCGCGGTCGATGATGTCGGTCGATGCAGCCGTGGCAGTGATTGCCTGGGCGCTCGACATGAGCAGCTTTGCGTCAAAAAGCATGATGGTTTCTCCGATATAGGGGAAAACCACGCGGTCGTTAGACCACGCGGGCTTCGGTGTTGAGCAGCGCGTCGACACGCTTGATTGGGATGCCCAGGAACTCTGGAATCTTCTTACCGGCGTATTCGCCGATGGTGAGGTTCACGTTCTTGGAGTTCATGGCCTGCAGGTGCAGGAAGGTTTGCAGGGTGCGGTTGGCGTAGATGACCGTGCGGCCTTCGCCCTGCATTGGGTTTTCCAGAAGATAGTAAGCCTTGATCATCTGCTCGATCAGCTTGGTGCCCGTGGCGCCATCAGCGGTCAACGCAGTCACATCGATGTTGGCGATACGAGAGTTGGCGCGCCAGTCACGTACCGACATGCCGATGTCCCACTTGAAGTGGTCACGGTAGGCCTGATACTCGCCGCCGACGGCATCCTTGACGGTATCTTCACCCAAGTTGCGGTGCTGGAAGCCGGCCACGCTGCCTTTCGGATACAGCAGGTGGGTGGTCATTTCACCCCAGGTAACAAACCAGAGCGATGCGTTGGTGGAGCCAGTGCCGCCGGCGTCGATGATGTTGGCACCAGACTCTGCCGCCAGGCTGTTGTAGCGCGGAGCCAGGCCTAGGAACGCTTCAGGCTCCGAGCCGGTGTTGCCGTAGAACATGTAGCGCGCGGCTTTGTTGTTGAAGCCTTGCAGCTTGGCGATGTTCTCGGACACGCGGAACGCGTCGGCATTGCCCGACAGGTCAGCAAGGGCTTTATCCACCAAGCCATAGTCTTCCATCATGCCGGTGGTATCGAGCACCGGAACGGTGGTGGACTTGCTTGGTTGGATGCCCTTGTTGAACAGGCGCCAGGTCGGCTCAGGAATGCCCGAGCGCATGGTGGTCTTGTGCTTGGAGCCGTCGTTGCACTCCTGGTATTCGGCGTCCATGAGGATGTCGTTCTGCTTGGCCATCAGCTCGACGATCTTCATGATCTTCTTCTGGCTGTCTTCCCGGCTGAACTTATCCAGCAAGGTCGGCATGGTAGAGGTCAAAATGCCCATCTGTGTATCTCCTACGGTTGGTCAGGGCCTTACTTGAAGGCGTCGATGATGCTCATTTCTTGCGGTGCGTTGGTCTGGCTGCCCGGCATGACGAACTTGTCTTCCGAGATAGCCGCGCTGATGCGGTGGCAGAACTTGAACAGCGCCGGGTGGTTGCCCAGCCCGGAGGTATTCAGCAACTCAGTCAGTGCTGGGTCGCCGAAGGACTGAATGACCTTGATGGCGCTGGCTACGCTCTTGTCGTAGTTCTCACCGCCGATTTCAGGGTCGTTCTTGATGGATGCCGCCCAGTCCTGGGCCTGCTTGGTTACGGCGGCCTGGTATGCCTCGGCCTGCTTGGTCGCCAGTTGGGTCTGGAAGTCGATCAACTGCTGGGCCTTGGCCTGCGGAATGTTCAGCTCCTTGGCCAGATTCTTGAATTCGCCCAGGACGTCGGCGTCCATTTCCATGCCCTCGGGCAGGGTGAAGTCCTCGTAGGCCTCGGGCGCGCCGGTAGGCTTATCCTTGCCGTCAGCGTCCTTGCCCCCTTCCTTGTCCTTGGCTGCGTCAGCTTCCTGCTGGATCTGCTCAGGGGTTTTGGATGCGTCCGGCGCAGGTGCCGCTGCTGGGGCTGGCGGGGTCAACAGCGAACCTTCGGCCGGGGCTGGCGGTGCGTCTGCTGCTGGAGTAGCCGCAGGCGCGGGCGAGCCACCACCCTGCCCGCCATCCGCTGGAGCCTCGATCATGTACACACGGCCAAGCAGCTTCATCATCAAAGGGCTCATTCATCTGTCTCCTGGGGTTGTTCATCGATCGGCTGCGGCGCGTTCTCAGCAGCCATTACCGCGTACAGCGATGGGGTCAGGTCGTTCACCTGGCTCAAAAGAAGAAGGCCAACATTGCGTTGGCCTTCGTTGAAGTTCGTGATTGCGTCGGTGGGGCCGATTGAGCCCTGGAACAGCCTGCAATGGCCGAGGGTTCGCCACATGAAGCGGCGCCCGCGGTGGTCGCTCATCAGCCACTTGAAGTCAGCGATGTCCTGCAGTTCCTGCTCAGTTGGTTGCTGCTCAGCCATTACATAGCCCCCGCAAGCGCGGTCAGGGCGTTATCCCCGCCGGTGTCGGTCTGACTCAGAACCTGGGCGCCTTGGATGGCCGTACCCAACTCCTGCTGCATCTGAGCCGCCTGTTGCTGCTGGGCGCGCTGCTCGCGGATCGTTGCAACAGCATCCTCTGCGCGAACCATGGTTGGCGGTGTACCGATCAGCTCGAAGTACTGGCGCATCGCTTCATCCGCATCGAGCAAGTCCAGCGCTTCCAGGCTCTGGGTGGCGGTGGCTACGGTGCCGGCGAAACCGATAGCGCGCTCAATGCTGGACACACCGATGGCTTTCTGTGCCTGAGCCAGGATGCTGGTGAACTCAATGCGCAAGTCCATGTCGGCCAGTTCTTTGGGTGGCGGCGGCAACAGCGGCGCACCAGGCAACATGCCGGTCCAGCGGGGAATGGATTGCTCGAGCATCTGGTTGAAGTACATATCGACCAGCGGGTCGAGTAGGTCATCGGTCTGGCGCTCCAGCACCGGGCCGAGCATCAGCAGCTTTTCTTCCTTGCGGGTAGCGATCTCATACGCGGTGCGCACGCTGTCCATCTGGCTGATCATCAGGAACAGGTCGACGAAGAACGCGGTGTCGATGATCGAACTGTCGGCGGAGATCTCACCGCGGAGCGCGCTCAACCACGCAGGCTGTACCTCATACAGCGGCGCAAACTTGGCCCCCACCTGCATATCGTTGAGGTAGGTGATGCTGCCAGGAAGGATGGACGCTCGCTGATTCTTGAGGCTGGCCGGCGCCCCCATTGGTGGACGCACGCCCTTCTCCAGCAGCTCGGCCTTACGGCGCTCCATCAACTGGATGGCCTTGGTGGTGCCGATACATATCGAACCAGGGCCGGTGCCGTAAACGTCTTCACCCAGCACATCCCAGCGCGGCGCCATGACCGGGAACACCTTGAAGCCGGACTCACGCAGCATCGAATCCTTATCGCCGCTCTTCTCCCAGTACACGGAGCGGAACGGCATGTTGGTATTGTCCTTGCGGCCTTTCTCGCGGGTGTCGTTGGGCTCGATCCCGTGGCAGATGTCGATCCAGGCATCAGGCTTGCTGGACAGCAGGTTCTTGGACGCGGTGTCCATCTTGTCCTTGCCGAACTGCTGTTCCATCTGGCGGGCGGTCATGCGGAAGTCGCGGTAGAGCGTGTCCACCTGGTTGCGGCTGTTGTTGGCGAGCATGTAACTACCCACGGCCAGCGGGTACGAGCGCAGCAAATCGCTGTCGTCTGGCATCACCACCATGGGCGCAGTACCGAAAATGCCTTCTTCGCTGTAGCGGTTGGGCAGCACGCTGTACAGGTTCGACCTGGCCATGACTTCGCGCATGGCAGTCTCGGCGGCGAACAGCCAGGCCTTGACTGGTGCGTAATCCATAAGGCTTGGGTCAGGAGTGCCGAACTTCACCCACGGCGACGATGGGTTGGTCATACCCGTGTGCATGCCGGCGCCAAGCGTGCGAGCCGCAAACGTGGCCTGCGGGTTGATGATCTTCTGATCACGGCGCTTGCCGTCGTTGGTGTCGGTGTTATACCAGCGGCCAGAACGCGGGCTGATGAAGTCGCCCAGTTCCTTCCACTCAGGTAGCCAGTTGCTGTCGCGCTCGCTCTTGAGAGCGGTGTAGCGCTTCTCGCAGCGTTCGCGCAGGGAGTCGGCCAACTTACACCCCCAATAACGTTTTCTGCCCGGTACTGGCGCCGCCAAGCACGCCAGACGAACCGGTCAAGATGGTGCCGTTCTGCCCAGACTGGGCCAAACGGCGCTTGCGTTCAGCCTCAACAGCGGCCTGTACGGAGTCGCTTGAGGTCGTAGCCGCTACCGCTGTCGAGGCAGTTGAGCCAGCAGCTTCTGCTGCCGCCTTGGCCGCCTCCTTCTCCCGCTCGGCCTTGTTGAACATGCCGGTGTTCTCGCCAAACATGTTCGGCAGCCCCATTCCCTCTAGGATCACGTCGCCGCCGCGCAACGGGTCGAGCTTGACCACCTTGTTAACCAGTTTCTTGATGCTCTTTCCGCACATGTCAGTTACTCGCGTAGGGGTCGTATTCGGATTCCAGGCCGTTGTTGCTGGCGCCGGAACCGCCGTAGTCGTTGTATTGGCTCTTCATCACCGGCATGGCGTAGGTCAGTGCCAGGGCGTCGGCGTCATCGGGCGAGATGCCAAGGCGCTTCTTGATGTCGTCCTTCTTTTCCAAGGCGATCTGGTCACTAGCGTTATGCGTGTACATAGGCGAGGTCAGCTCGGCTTCAAGTTCCTCGCTGCTGTCGATGGCCAGGCCCGCCCGCAATGCTTCGCGCATCTGCCACCACATGTAGGTGCGCATGTTCGCGTAGTGCCGGTCTGGCGCCGTGCTGGCGAAGTTGATGTCGATGATCACGATGCCAGGCATCAGGCGGCGTAGCTGGTCAGCTACAGGTCCGCCAACGCCGGTGGCGTCGACGAACACCGCGTCTGGTCGGTGCTCCTGCACCACGGTGCACACCTTGGCGATGAACAAAGTGGTGTTGCGGGTTTCGCTGCCGGGGATCTTGATTGCCGGTATCGACCGGGTGTCTAGGCCGCGACGGAAGCGAATCACGTTGCTGTCGGCGCCGCCCCGGGCGATGTCGATACCGCATACCAGTGCGTCGTCCAGGCCAAACACCGGCTCCCGCTTCATCGCATCGGCAACCCAGTCAGTCGGGATCAATTGCAATTCGGAAGCCCTCGGGAACATGCCGCGCACACGGATACGGAAGAAGTCACTGTCTTCCCCGTAGTCCTGCTGCCATTTGGCGATTTGCGTTTTGTTGGTGCCTTCAACCGTGCGGCTGTCGACCTGGCGGTGAGACCACCGATGCTTGTAACGGGTGAAGCACGAACGGAACCGGCCGGTGGTCTTAGTCGGGTTGCCGAAGGCCGCCCAGATGATTTCAGTGTTCTCGTCGGTGAGCGCACCTTCGGCCACCTCCCACACCGTATCGGCGATGGCTGATGCCTCGTCGAACACCAGCAACAGGCGCTTGCCCTCGTTGTGCAGGCCGGCGAATGCCTCGGTATTGCTCTCAGACCAGGGAACCGCATCCACGCGCCAGTTCTTTTCGTGGTCCGGGTCAGTGCTGATCAGCGCCGTGGCCGTGATACGGAACCAATGGGCGGTGATGGAAAGCCGGTTCCACTTCGATACCTCGGGCCAGGTCTTGGTCCGGAGCTGGGTTTCGGTGTTCGCCGTAACGACGCCGCGTGCATCGACGCAGGTATCCACAGACCACTTGATCAGCCAGGACACCAGGGCCGACTTTCCAATGCCGTGGCCGCTTGCCGTGGCTTCGTGGATTACCTCGCCAAGATCCTTGGCGCCGGCGCGAAGCTTTTTGCCGATCGAGTCGAGGACTTCAATCTGCCAAGGTCTGGGCCCTGACTTATTCGCCAGCTCTGTGCCTGGCTCGCCCCAAGGGAAGGCGTACCAGACGTATCCAAGCGGGTCCTGCGCAAACGAGAGAATGTCCTCGACCAGTTGCTGTTCTTGGTCAACCTCTGCTGGCACGTTCACGGGCTTTGGCCATCCGTTCGGAAAGGGTGAGGGTTACATCGACCGCCACCTGGTCCCGGAAGGCATTGACGTTGACGTGCTTGCCCAGTAGCTCAAGGTTCTTGACCTTGTCCGGCCACTTGATCTTTTTCATCAGCCCGACCATGTCGCGGTCCTTGCCGGAGCCTTCGAACATCTCGGCGATATCGAACGCCGACAGCGACTGGCGCCAGACCTTGGGCCACAGGGATAGAGGCTTGAACGACATGTCGTCGTTGAGAATGTCCAGCAGGTCCATCTGGTCAATCTCGGTGAGGCGGTTCAGCACGTAATCGGCATCGACCTTGGTCCGCTGGCTGCGGGCCTCCATCGCTGCCTTGATCGCGGCTGCGATGTGCGGTCGCTGCATGAGGGAGTACGACGCGGCGTTTACGCCCTTGCGCGCGTACCCGGCCCTGATGGCCGCTTGGCTGGCGTTCAGGTCAACCAGGAATTCCAGAACAAACGCCTGTTGCTTCGGGGTTAGAGCGGCCATAGGTCACTGCCCCTTTTGATTGGTACCGCCCAGGCAGACGGTGTTGATGTAGTCCTGTGCCGCGCGCAGGGCTATCAGTCCTTCGTCGCCGTCGTTGGCGATGGCGACAATTCGTTGACCAGCCGCTGGGTCAAGTTCGGCTCGCGCTTCTGCATCACCCAGGCCGGCGGTGGCGGCGGTGTTTCGCACAGCGGGACAGGTGGCCTTGACGGACAGCCGGCGAGCGCCAGTAGCGACAGCAGCAAGAAGCTGATTGTTAGTGGTCTGCGCATCGGTCAGGGCCTTCGTGTGTTCGGTGTCGAGCTGGGCCAGCAGGCGCTGGGTGTTCTTGCGTGACTCGGCCGCGCGCTCAAGGGTGTCAATGCGATCCTTCGCAACGGCCATGTCCTTGGCCTGTCCCTGGATGTGGCTCCATCCGCCGTAGATCAGCACCAGGCATGCAGCGAGTGCGGCAATGAGGTAGCGGATCATGGCGGGATTCCTTACTCAGCTTGGACTGGGGCTGGCTTTGGTTCGGAGACATCACCAGCCGGGAAAGCATCACGACACGACTTGCAAGGCCAAGGCCCTGTCTCGGCAACGTGCAGTTGCTGTTTGAGCGCGTAGCCCATCAACGGCCATAGTTCCTGGGTTGCGTTCTCGATGGCGATCTTCTCGCCGATCTCAGCATTGTCGTTTGCAGGCGATGCGCTGGCGGATGGGCGCCCAGTCACTGCGAAGCCATTCACCGTGGTCAACACAGCCCAGCGAAGGACCTGGCCAGAGGGAGAAATATGCTTAACGATCTCCGTATGGGCGATGTTGGCCTGCAGTTCTGAGAAGCTGATGCGCGGCGCGGTGAGGCCCTTGGCCTGGATTTCCTGTTCGATTGCTTGGTCGTTCACGGGGATTGCCTCTCGGGTTGGGTGGTTCATTCGTCCAGCTCATACGTGGCGGCGAACGCCTCAGACTTCATGGCCTTGAGCGAACCGTCGGCGACCATGACGATCCAGTCGCCTGGCATTGCGCGCTCAGTTCCGGTCGCTGAGTTCATGACCAACTGGCCGTTGACGCGGTCGGTGAAGCCGAAGCCGCCCGACTCGACCAGGTTCGAACAGAACGCCATGACCTCGTCGAGGTTCGCGCCCGTGTACTGCATGGCGTCGACGTGTTCGGTCGGCTTGCGGTATTTCATGCCAGCACCTTCAGCGCTACCTGGTACAGCGCCTGGCGCTCAGCGGCACCATTCGGTGTACGGCCACGGCGACCGGTGTTGATGATGCTGCCGATGTTCTGGATGTCCCCGAGGTCGGCCAGGGCGTTCAGCCCGTTCGTGTACCAAAAGCAGGCGGCAGAGCTAGCCGCGTTCTTCGGGGATTCAAGCAGCGACGGGGTGTTGAGCAGATCCAGCCCCATCAACTGGCCGTACAGGGTGTAGTTCGTCTTGCCGGTGATCTGGATCAGGCCACGGCCCCGGTACTTCCAGCCATCACCAGGCGCGGTATTACCCAGCCGGCCGTTGTAAGCAACGTTGGCAATGCGCTCTGGCTGGTGTGCGTACTCGGCGGCGGTCTTGGCATCGAACAGACTGGGCCAGGTGCGCTGCAGCGCGGTGGCGCTGTAGCTCAGGTTCTCGACCACCCGCGACAGCCTGGCGCTCTCGTGCCCGACCTGGGCCAGGAACGCAGCGAGGCGCAACGGGGTGTCGATCTGGTACTGGGCGCACGCGTTATTGAGCGGGTCAGCCCACAGCCGCGCGGTTGCGTCCTGGCAGCGAAGGATCGCTACCAGGTGGGAAGGTGTGATTTTCATCAGTCCATTCTCAGGATGCGTGCGACGTTGCCGCCGGCGCGGTAGACAAGCACTGCCAGCACCAGCAGCACGATCAGGATGAACGGGGAAACGGCGGTGGCTGGCTTGGCAAGCAGGATGGCTAACATCACCGACAGCCACTCGCAGCCAGTTGCAGCAGCCAAGGCGTAGGCACACCAAGACACCCCTGCGCGATACCGGGCGCCCTGGCGCTGGTAAACCGTGATTCGAAAGCAGATCGCGCCACAAATCGCGGCAGCGGCCAAAGTCCATGGATCAACCATTACGGCTACCTCCGAATCTATCGGCGACCCATTGCAGCCATCCCGGAATTTTGCCGCCATCGATCCACTCCAGAAGACTGATGCACACGACAACGCAGAACAGCGCGCCGAAGAAGGCGACCAGACCGGAAGTCCTGGCCCATTCGCGCCCGATGACCTCGCTGGCCACGTAATAACCCAGCACCCACGACGCAATGAAATACCCGAAGCGAGCCCAGGGTTTTAGATCCTTGGCGAACACCACGAAGAACATGGCGCCGGCGAACGCCCCAACCACTGCGTTCACGTCGACGCCGGGCATCATGCTCGCCGCCGTCACGCCAGTTACACCTGCCACGCCCGCAGCCGCCTGAGCGGCCAACACTGCACCGCTGCTTGGCTCTGCCATTTGCGACCCCAGACACGAAAAAGCCCCGCACGACGGCGAGGCTCAAGATTGAAATTCAGGCAACAAAAAACCCGCACTTGGCGGGTTTCTGGGAGCTGGACGTAACTTTGCAACGTGGGAAAAAGGTACAGGAACACTCATCATTTGGTCAAGTGGGAGAAATTAGCGGCTCAGATCACTCTTGAATCGAAGCTGGAAGCAACCGGCCGGAAGGCCTGGATCGATCACAACGGTAAACCCCGCGAACTCCATCGGCCCCGCGCGGCGCTCAGCAGCAGATATGCCAGGCTCGATGGCCGCCAGCACGTCGGCCAAACCTTCCTCACTTGCTGACAGCTGGTATGGAAGGTCTGGGTGACGCTCTGCCATCTGACGTTTGATCAGATCCTGCAACTCTAAAACCTTGCTCATCGCTGATTACTCCCTATCAAGTCGCCAAATGGTACGCCAGCAAGCAAGTACCGACCAGACCGACACAAATCACGCCACCCGCCTGGTCACATCACCCACGCGCTGGCGCTGATTCCAGTACTCACCCAGGCGGTCGAGGTAGATCAGGTGCCGGCCGGGATTCTCCACCACGTCGCTGCCCCACTCTGCCCGGTATGCCTCGCAGTAAACCCGCATGCGCTTGAACCAACGGCGCAACGCCTGATCATCCATCGCCACCAGGCGCTCCCGCAGCGCAACAATCGACTGTTCGCGGCGCCCCATGTATGCAATGGATCGGTCCTGAGCTACATGCTCACGGTCGTGCACTGCCCAGCGCGACATGCCATCACCTACGCGCTCGGCCATTTTCACGATCACCGCCGCCACGGGCTTCAACGCCTTCGCGTCGAGCTGGTCCACGGTGCTGGCGATAGCCGCCCAGATCGCAGCCCAGTCCCGCGCCCAGTTGGCCACGCTCACCTTGGTCCCGTACCAGTCGTGCACGAACTCGACCACCCGGCCGGGGCCCCAGGCTTCGCGCCCGTTGACTGCGGCCTGGTGGCTCTTGATCGCGGCCAGGGCCATCCAGTACGCCACTTCCTTGCGCTTGGCAGTGCATTCGCCCAGGTCCACGGACAGCCACACCAGGGCGTGTGCGACGTTGATGTCCTGGCCATTCGCGACAGGCGAGTACAGCGCGTGCCCGAAGTGCTGCAGGGGCTTTGGCAGCGTCCCAATGGCAGATTGCACAAGGCCGGCAGCGAGCATGTGCGCGCACCGGCCGTTGCTGTCACGCATCGAGGGCATGGTTTCACCGATCACCCTGCCCCGCTTGCCGAGCTTGATACGCTCTTGGGCTGCTGCCAGCACCGAGTCGCGGCTCTCGTGAAGCGCCTCCCGCCATGCTTGCCGTGCGCTGATCAGTCTCATAAATCCCCCTCATTGCGTATTTTCGCGTATTGCTGATCTTTCACAGGCACAGCGGCGGTTCATTTGGCGAGGCGAACTCACCGTGATGAATCAGTGCTGCTGCGTCGTATGCCGCTGCGGCCTGCTCACGGGTATCGAAGTTGCCCAGGCGAATCTCCACACGATCCACTGTGATGCGAGCACGCCACCGGCCTTCCGCCGTTTGCGACACGCCTTTGAATCCGCTGGTGTTGTTCGTGGCAATGCGGGTGTTCCTGGCGTTCTGGGTCTGGGTGGCGATGCGCAGGTTGGCTCGGCGGTTGTTGGTCTTATCACCGCTGACATGGTCAACCCCACCGCCTTTGACCGCCCCGTAGATGATCCAACGATGCATGGTGGTGGACGTCTTGAAGCCTGGTGGGCGGCCTGCAACGTAACCGCGTGGGTCAAGCGTCCAGGAGATATCACGAACATCGTCCAAGTCCTGCAGGTCGATCTGGGCATATCCGTAGAACACACCTTTGCGGCCGTGCAATGGAATCAGCGCATGATCCGGACGCAGTTCAATCTCACGCCGGTCGAACACTGCCCCGAACAGCTCAACCTCAGCGGCTAGCCTGGCTTGCTTGGCAGAATCGAATTCCCGGTACCAGCCCAGGTACTTGTTCTTGCCTTCGTGACCGATCGCGGCAGTCCATCCGCCGGTTTTGTGTGGGAAAACACCCCTGAATTTCTGGTCCATGCTCGACACCTCAAAACTTTTCAAAGGCCCAGCCACCACCAGACTTTTTTGTCTTGGCAGTGACTGCAACGATCTGGAATGGGTACAGGCTGGCCGCGACTTTGGTTTTCACCCTGGCATCATCGGTCCAGAAGCCCTTGACCTCATGCAGCTCCATGGCGCCATTGGCGAGCATCACGGCGAAGTCGGGCGTGTAGAACGTGTTGTCAGCGAGGCGCAGCTTGATCCCTTCGAACTTGAACCATGCGATGTGCCCAACGAACTGGCGGTCTTTCAGGTACTCCATGTACGCCGCTTCGGTCTTGTTCATTTCGCCGGTCTTGAGGCGTCCGAGCGCTTGGAGTGAACGGCTCATGCCGCCCGGTCGTTGTGGCTTGTGATCAGACATTAGGCTGTCTCCGAATCTTGAGCTGTGCCAGCAGCATGGCGCGGCAGGCTTTGGGGTCTTTTGGAATTTCGAGGGTGTTGACGATTCGGTCGGCCTCCTGGCGGGAGTACTCCAACTGGACCTGCTCACGCGGCCGCATGCTGTCGTGGCCCACGCCCTTGGCGATTCGCCCTTCCAGGTTCTGGCCGGTCTGAGCGCGGCGCATGACGATGGCGTAGTTGCGCTCAAAGCGTTGCTTGAGGGCTTTGTCGTTGTGCGTGCCAGCTCGAAGATCGAACGTGCTGGTGGCTTCGGCGGCGATTTTGACGGCCTTGTGGCTGTACGTTCCGCGCAGGGCTTCGTCCCATGCCTGGGCTTCCGATGGCAGATCATCAACGCGCTTGCACAGGTCCATGAAGTCGCTGGGCGATGGCGGGAACTTGCACTCCAGCACCATGCGTTGCAGGCCACGGTTCACAGCCTCGTCGCCCAGTTCCTGGATCGCGGTCATCCACACGCGGCGGGCGAGCTGTTCGGCCTTCTCGTTGCCGTAGTGTTTCTCGTACCAGGCCGGGAACGCGGTCTTGAGCGTGGCAAACACGCGACGAACTGCACGGCGCACCTGCTGCTCCAGCGGGGTTACGTTTTCCGCTTCCGGCTCACCAGGTTGGGTCTGTGAGGATGTCGTGAGCGTTACGCGTGCGGCTTTGAGCAGTTCGTCTACCGGTTTCATTGGGTGTTCCCCCGTTGGCTTGCTGGGTGCGGGCTTGGCGTTTCAGTTGCTGGGCGAGTGCGTGCTCCCACTGGGCCTGGGTTTTCAGGTCATCGGGTCGGCTGATCCAGTACGAGCGGAATTCGAGAAGCTGGTCGGCTTCGAAGGTTTGGTTTGCCATGCCATTGCGGAACAGGACGGCGGTGAACGTGGTTGGGTCGGGTTCCCAAGCGTCGTGAAGCGAGAATTTCGTCTGCGCGGTATGTGTGTGTTCTTTCTGTTCTGTATCTGTTCTGTTCTGTTCTGGGGCGTTACTGGAACGTTTCATGCGTGTTTCACGTTCTTCGGCCTCTTTTTTCTTCTTCTCACGATGCGCCCTAACCCTTGCTGTGCTTGAGTCAGAGACGTATTGACGCTTGTCCCAATTGGCCAAAGTCCAGTCGTCATTTATGAAGCCTTTGGCCAAAAAAACGGCCTTGGTTTCAGCAAGAATTTCCTCTGTAACGCGCAGTGCAAACGCTATGGATGTTTCGCGTTCCGTTACATGAAACGTTTCAATACCGTTACTGCATTCAAGGCAAAAGAGCATGACCAGGCGGCGCTGCATTGCCTCGCTCATCATCTGCACTTTGGGGTCGGTGGCGAATTCGCCGTACATGCGAAACCATTCCATGATCAACCCTCCTCGAGCTGATCAACGCCCTGGATGTGTTCCATCCAGCGCTTCGACCCGTGAATGAACATGGCAATGTCCTGCTCGTTAAAGCAGCGCATTTCCTCGGGAACGATCTTCAAACCCAGCACGGCCAGGATTTCAGCGAACTGCTGGAACTTCTCCGGCTTCATGCGGCTGATGGTTGCTTCATCGCAACCCACTGCAAGTGCGACAGGGCCGTTGCCGATCGATGCAAGCTTCTGCATGAGAACGACGTAGTTCTTGCGGGCCCTTACGGTCTGCTCTTGGCTTAATGGGCTCGTCGACATGATTACGCCGCCTCGGAAGCGCCTTTGAAGCGCTCCGGATAGAGGATGTGGATTTCGGTGATTTCCCCATCGAATACCCGGCTCAGGTTTTCGGCCAGTACGGTCGAGGCACGCTGTACGCCGCGCTCTACGCGGGACAGGTTGCCGGAATCGATGGTGTCGCCGAGCTGAGCAAGACGTGCCGCAACATCGGCGAGCGTCCATTTCTTGGCGATTCGTGCGCGTTTTAAAGGAGTCATGGCAAGGCCCTGAGTTGATTTCAGGAATGATTCTGCGATTAGCGCAGATTTAAAGCAAACAAATTCTGCGCTTACCGCTTTGCGCACAACGCAGCAAGTCCGGAAAATCAGCACCATGGAAATTGGACAGATCATCAGAAACGCCCGGAAAGCCAAGAAGCTTTCCCTCGAGCAACTCGCCAACCAGGTCGATTCGGACACGGGCAACCTGTCACGCCTGGAACGAGGGCAACAAGGCACGACGCCTGAAAAGCTCAAGCGCATCATGGAGGTGCTTGGGATAACGCTGGCCCAGGTTGGCCAGGGAATGGACTCGCCCCAAGACAGCGGAATGTCGAACGTGCAGATGGCCCTGCAACCGAGCCGGGGCTCTAGGGAATATCCTTTGATCAGTTGGGTGATTGCTGGGGAGTGGGCGGAATCCTGCGACAACTTCAACCAGGGCGATGCAGAAACGTGGCTGGCTTCTGTCGAGAACGCCGGCGCCAACGGCTTCTGGCTGGAAGTTCGCGGCGATTCAATGACCAGCAGCGGTAACCCAAACTTTCCCGAGGGCTCGCGTATCCTGGTGATGCCCGAGGCCGAGTTGATCAGCGGCAAGTACTATGTAATCAAGCTGGAAAGCGGCGAAAGCACCTTCAAGCAGTACACGGAGGACGCCGGCAACAAGTACTTGCGGCCGCTGAACCAGAACTACAGAACTATCCAGATCGACGGGCCGTTCAAAGTCATAGGCCGCGTGATCGATACCAAGATGACCGGACTGTAGTACCAGGGAGTACTTATGAGCATGAAGGTAATCGTAGCTATAGGCTTCGCAGCAACTGTTGCCGCCGTCCTATATGTCGGGCAGGAACTAAAGCAACAATTGATCATAGTCGCCAAGCAAGTCGACTCCCAACCTTACCGAATAGCGCAAGAAGCCAATCTCCCACCCTCCAAAGTGCTTGAGTCGCGTCCAGCCCTAGACGAACTGCCACCCGAAGTCATTCGCCGGCTGATTCCTTCGCCAAAATAATCCCCTTCGAAAACGAGCCCGCCACCGAGCGGGCTTTTTTGTGCCTGAATTTCAAAATCTGCGCTTGACGCAGAATTAATTCTGCGCATAATGCAATCCATGTTCTGCGATTAGCGCAGATTGATAACCGCTCTTTAGCTCCACCGCCTCACCTTGCCGGATCACCACCGGCCCAGATTCAAAGGCAAGCGATGGACCGGCCTCAACGGTCCAGAAGGATGGCAACTGTCCCTGGGTGCGCAGCGCAAAGCCCCGAATCAGTTTTCCAGCGGACAGTGTCGCGGCTGGGTGTTGGGCCCCAAAGGCCCCCGAGAAAGAAATCGCCCAGCCGATGTGGCGTGTAACTACGGCCTAGTTTCACTTCTGCGCCTTTGAACAAAGGGCGCAGCGGGAAGCAAATAGGGGAAAACCATGATCACCATCGAGCGACTCAGGGAGCTAATCGAGTACAGGGACGGGAAGTTGTTCTGGAAGGTGTGCCGCAAGGGCCGATTGGCGGGAAGCGAAATCGGAAGCGTGACCCATCACGGCTATCTGCGGGCAGTAGTAGACGGCGAAAGGCACATGGCCCACCGAATTGTATGGGCGCTTCACCAGGGTGAATGGCCGGAGGGAATCGTCGATCACATTGACGGCGTGCGGCTTAACAACCGGATCGAAAACCTTCGATCAGTCAACCACCAACAAAATATGCGTAATCAAAAACGACCAGCAACTAACACATCCGGATTCATCGGTGTTTTCTGGAATCGAAAGCGCAGCCGGTGGGTGGCACAGATCAAGGTCGAGGGCAAAGACAAGCACATTGGTTACTTCGACACCGTCGAGGCAGCAGATGTAGCGCGTCGAGAGGCCGCTAAAGGCTACGGGTATCACGAGAATCACGGTCGTGGCGTGTAACAGCGGCCAGCAACACCGGAACCTTTCACTGATGCACCTGATTACCCGGGTGCATTGGGAAAACAACCGAACAACCCGACGAGGAATCAACCATGCAAGCAGCAGAGCAAGCACAAATTACCATCCCCGAAATCGGTGCTGTATGGCCAGGACAGGGCGGTATCTACGCCGGATTCATCCCGGCTCGCAACGGCGCCGAGGGCTACCACCTGATCCTGGGTGATGAGCTGGGGAAATTCGAGTGGGGGCCTTATGGCGAAGAGTCTCCGGCTACCAGCCTGGTCGACGGCCGGGCTAATACCCTGGCACTGATCGAGTCGGGCAGCGAATGCCCGGCCGCAATCGCCGCTCACGAGCATGAAGCCGATGGTCACTCTGACTTCTACCTGCCGGCCGCTGCCGAGCTGTACGAGACCTGGCTGAACCTCAACGGCAAGTTGACTGGATGGGTTTGGTCATCTTCGCAGCGCTCAGCCTACATCGCTTTCGGCATGTACTTCGGTGGTGGCTATCAGGGCAACTTCGCCAAGTACTACGAGCTCCGTGTCCGCCCCGTCCGCAGATTCATTCGCTAATTCGTTTATTGCTTTTCATGCAGGCGATTCCTGGGGCTGCGGGCATCCGTAGCCAGACCAGAAGCGCCCGAGGTAGCGCTCGGCGCCTGCACCCTTTTTCACCGCCCTGGAGGCGACCATGGAACACGAAATAGTTGTTGAGGGGTTTGTCCTCCAGGTGGAGGTGACCCATTGCGTGAATGAACCGCCCTGCCCCGATAGCTGGAACAGCGACTGGGACGCGCAGGGCGAACGGGAGCTGGAATTCAAGCTGTTGTCGGCCATCTGCTACGACGATAACGGCGTGCGGATGACCTCCAGCTCCCAGTGGTCCACCGCGTCACTGGCATATCACTATCGGAAACAGATAGAACTAGCGCTGTGGTACGAGATTGACGCCCGCAAGCGCCGGCAAGGGAGGTGGGCAGCATGAGCCGCGCACACGAAACAGCCCTGGACATGATCGACTCACGGTTTGCTCTGCTGCGGGATGGCAACACGTCCGCACAGCTTCATGCCGAAACGTCCATGGCCATTGAAATGGCTCACGCCCTGGGCGCGATCGATATCGAAGAGCACCGGCACTACGTGGCCCGTCAGGATCGAATCATTGAGCGCCAGCACGAAGAACTGATGCAGAAGCTGGAGTCGTACCGCCAATGACCATCATCTGCCGAACATCCGCCCAACTTGTTGAAGTCCTGCGCCGTCAGGGATTTTTTTTGGTATCTGATTTGCCCCGTCCGCTGAGACTTGAAACGCGGCGCGGCATGCTGATTGCGAGGGTGTCATGATCAGCGTCTACCTCTGCTCCCCCACCAATAGCACGATGTTCACGCGCTGCTGCCAGGTGGCGATTTGTGACGATCAAGCCAATTGCCCGCGCTGCAGACAAGAGGTCTACCCAGGCGCCGATGCGACACAACACCAGCGCCACGTTTCTCGCTGGAACATGGCTTTTGGGCCAACACGGCGTGCCCAAGCGTCGCGGTCGCCATGACCACCCGCCAGCGGCACCGGCGGCGCGCCATCCGCTGGACCTCGGCAATAGTCGGCCTGACCTTCCTCATCATCGTTCTCTTGGGCCCCGCTGTCGGCGGGCTCATTACTCAATAACCCCTTCCACCCCCTCAATGCTGCGCACGTCGCGGCAAGGAAACTCTTGTGTCCGAATTAGCCATCAAGCAGACGTTCAGTCTCGCGCCGCAGAACCTCGACGAGGCGTTGAAGTTCGCCGACTACCTCGCCAACTCCGACATCGTCCCGAAGGACTTTCAGAAAAAGCCCGCCAACATCCTGGTGGCCGTGCAATGGGGCATGGAACTGGGCCTGCAGCCCATGCAAGCCATGCAAAGCATTGCGGTCATCAACGGTCGCCCATCGCTCTGGGGTGACGCGGTCATCGCCCTGGTGCGCAGCTCGCCGCTGTGTGAGTACGTGTACGAGACCGACGATGGCGAGACGGCATCCTGCCGGGTGAAGCGCGTCGGCGAAGACGAACAGACCCGCACGTTCAGCATGAACGATGCCCAGCAGGCCGGCCTCAAGGGCAAGCAAGGCCCATGGGCGCAGTACCCGAAACGTATGCGCCAAATGCGTGCCCGGTCCTTTGCCCTGCGAGACGTGTTCCCCGACGTGCTGCGCGGCATGCCGATGGCAGAGGAAGTCCAGGACATCCCAACTGAGCGAGAGCTCAACCAGACCCACGCCCGCAAGGCAGACGAGCCGAAGGTGCTGGCGGCCTACCCCGACAGCAAGCTCGAAGAGAACGCGGACAAGTGGCGCGGGATGATCGCCGCCGGCCGCACAAGTCCTGACCATCTGCTGACCAACCTGCTCACCAAATACACCGTTACCCCTGAGCAAGAAGAGCGCATCCGCGCCCTGGCCCCAATCGAAGGAGAAGCCACCAATGAAAGTGCATAACGTCCAACAGGGCACGCCGGACTGGCTGGCCCTTCGCGCAAGTCACTTCACCGCTTCGGAGGCGCCCGCGATGATGGGTGCTTCGAAGTTCCAGACCCGCAACGATCTGCTGGCGATGAAAAAGACCGGCATTGTTCCGGACGTCACGCCGCAGCAGCAGGCCGCGTTCGACCGTGGCCACGCCACTGAGGAAATGGCCCGGCCCCTGGCTGAGGAAGACGTCGGCGAAGAGCTGTACCCAATCGTCGGCACCAGCGGCAACCTGCTGGCCTCGATGGACGGTGCCACGATGCTGGGTGACGTCCTGTTCGAGCACAAGCTCTGGAACGAAAAGCTGGTCGCGCAGATCCGCGCCGGCGAGCTCGAGCCGCACTACTACTGGCAGCTTGAGCAGCAACTGCTGGTCAGCGGTGCTGAACGCGTGCTTTTCGTCTGTTCCGATGGAACCCGCGACAAGTACGTCAGCATGGAATACAGCCCGGTACCGGGGCGCCGGGAACAACTGATCGCCGGCTGGGCACAGTTCGAACAGGACCTGGGCGAATTCGTCCCGCAGGAAACCAAGGTCGAAGCAATCGGCGCCGCCCCTGATCAGCTTCCCGCGCTGCGCATCGACGTCACGGGCATGGTTACCGCCAGCAACCTGGACGCCTTCAAGTCGCATGCCCTCACCGTCATCAGCAACATCAGCACCGAACTGAAAACGGACAAGGACTTCGCTGACGCTGACGCCACGGTCAAGTGGTGCGGCGAGGTCGAGGACAAGCTCAAGGCAGCCAAAGAACACGCTCTGAGCCAAACCGAGAGCATCGACGTGCTGTTCAAGGCGATTGATGACATCGCGGCCGAGACTCGGCGCAAGCGCCTGGAACTGGAAAAGCTGGTTAAGGCCCGCAAGGACGCCATCCGCAGCGATATCGTCATGGATGCAGCCAAGGCGCTGCAGGACCATATCGACCAGATCAACGGAACGCTGGGTGGCCGCATCCGCATGCCGCGTGTGGCCTCGGACTTTGCAGGCGCCATCAAGGGCAAGAAGTCGGTGTCCAGCCTCCAGGAAGCCGCCGACAGCGAACTGGCCCGGGCCAAGATCGAGGCCAGCCGGATCGCCGATGGCATCCGAGTCAACCAAGCCAGCCTTAACGAGTTGGGGGCTGACCACAAGTTCCTGTTCCACGACTTCCAGGAACTGGCGCTCAAGGCCAACGATGACCTGGTGGCGCTGATCAAGGTCCGGATCAACGAGCACGAACAGCAACAGGCCGAGCTCAAGCGCCTGGAAGAGGAAAAGGCGCAGCAGCTCGCAGCCCAACAGCAACAGCAAGTCGTTGAGCCGGTTGTTGAGCAGCCCGTGAAAGTCACGGAAGAGCCGGCGCCGGTCGCAGCCACGCCGATCAAGACGGCTGCAGCAGTTCAACAGCCCGTCGGCGATGGACCGTACTTCAAGCTGGGAGACCTGAGCGACCGCCTCGGCTTCGTCGTGTCTGCCAGCTTCATGAGCTCGCTGGGCTTCGAAGCGGCCGCCCGTGAGCGTGGCGCAACGCTTTACCGCGAAAGTGACTTCCCGCGCATCTGTACCGCCCTGGTCAACCACATCCAGGCAGTACAGGCCCAACTGGCCGCAGCCTGATCATGGCTGCTCAATCCATCCTCGACATCTACGACAGTGTCGAGGAGTTCGCTTCCATCCTGGTCTCCGCTGAGCTGCACGCCAGCGGGGAATGGGAACTGGAATTCGTCGAGAACATCCGCGCCAGCTTCAAGCGTTACGGCGCCCATACCAACCTGAGCCCCGCTCAACAATCGAAGCTTGAGCGCATCGCCAAGCACTGAGGATCCTTATGAAAATTGAACACATGGAAGCCATCGAGCGCGCCAAGATGCACGGCGTCATGCCTTCGGTGCTGGCTCATGAGCTGCTGGTGCGCGATCTGGTCGAAGCTGCAATGTTCGAATGGCAGAACATCGCGGCACCATTCAGCAAGCTGAACGAAGGCCAGCGCCAGGAAGTTACCGACCGTGTCACCGAGAAAGTCACCACAGCGGTTTACACCGCCGTCGGTATCATTTCCTCGCGCAGCGTCGACACCATTCCGCTGACGGTAGCTGACGCCAAGTTCAAGGCCAAGAGCATCACGGTCACCGCGACCATTGACGCTCAAGACCCGAATCGTCACGGACTTATCGATGTTGCCGGAAAGTTGTGTTTGCTGGTTCTGGCTCCAAACGATTACGCCGAAGGCCTGGACAGCCTTCAGGTTGAGCGTGATCAGCGCGAAATGCCGTTGCACGTCAGCGACCTGACCGGCGGCCTGTTCGAACACCGGGCGACAGGACCAGACGAGCCGGACGGCGAACACCAGTTGGGCAATGCTGCTGAACTGGCCGAGCGCACCGGCGGTGCTAGCGACATCGGCGCCGACCTGGGCAAAGAGTTTGGCGAGTTCAGCTACGACGATGCCAAGCAACTGATCGTGCTCAAGTCCAACAGCAAGGCGTTCAAGGGTCACTGGGTGCAAAGCCGCCTGGCCATCGACAGCGACAAGACAGCCACCCTGCTGCTGCGCCTGCTCGATGACAAAGTGGTCGAGATCGAAACCGAGGGTGAGTCGGCGTTTGATCACAGCTTCAAGGTCATCGCCACGCTGGAAGAAGTCGTCTGATCCATCCCTACATCACTACTCTTTGAGGTTTAAAGCATGAAAGCCAAGACCATTTCCATCGAGGCTGACGGCCTCAAGTTCAAAGGCCCTGCTGAGCGCATGATTCAGATTCTGGCCGCAAGCATGTTTGCCCAGGCATTGCCGCCGACGGCGAACGTTCAGTCCGTAGCGCCATCGGGCATCCCCGAGATTGGCCAGCCTTGGCCGGGCCGGGGCGGCATCAACGGCGGCTTCGTTCATGCCCGAGGTGATGTGCCAGCGCACTACCTGATCATCGCCGCCAAGGACGTTGGCAGCCTCGAATGGGGTGGCCGTGGAGTTGAGGTGAAAGGCCTGAGCAAAACAGACGGCTATACCAACACCCAGGTGCTGATCGGTAACGATGACGAGCGAAAATACCCAGCGGCTGATGCATGTGCCGAGTACCAGACTGATGGTCATCATGACTTCTACCTGCCGGCCGCTGCCGAGTTGTATCACTGCTGGCTGAACTGCCCCGAAGTGTTCGCCCAGGACTGCTATTACTGGTCGAGTTCGCAGCGCTCAGCCTACACCGCATTCAGCATGGACTTCGATGATGGCCTTCAGGACAACGACGCCAAGTACGACGAGCTCCGTATCCGCCCCGTCCGCAGATTCTTTATTTAATCCTTCATCCATTCGTTCTTGATCCGGCATACCAGGGCGCACAGCGCCTTTTTTGTTGCCTTCGAAAAGAGGAAGCACCATGTCCGCAGTTGAGAAAGCAGCACCTGCAGTAACCATCCCAGTCATCGGCCAGGCCTACGGCGGCGGCTTCGTCACCGGCATTACCCGCGACCCGGTAACCGGCCAGCGTTTCCTGAACATCACCGCCGGCGCAGCGCATGAGCTGGCCGGCAAGTGGGGCGAGTACGGCGAGAAGATCGAGGGCGCCGACAGTTTCACCGACAGCCTGGCCAACACCCAGGCTATGGCGGCGGCAGGTAGCGAACTGGCAGCGAAGGTCCTGGCCCTGAGCATCGAAGGCTTCACCGACTGGGCAATCCCGGCGCGCGACGTGCAAGAGCTGCAATACCGCCACTTCAAACCGACCACCGAAGAAAACTGGGCAGGCGCCCGCAGCGGTGACAACCCAAACAGCGAGCCCGTAGGTCTGCTGTACAGCGAAGAATACCCGGCGCAGACCGTCCATGCGGCGTTTCAGGAGGGCGGCGCCGAAGCCTTCCGCGACACCTGGTACTGGTCATCTTCGCAGCGCTCAGCCTACTACGCGTTCTACATGCACTTCGGTGATGGCTTTCAGAGCAACAACGTCAAGCTCAGCGAGCTCCGTGTCCGCCCCGTCCGCAGCGAGCTTATTCAGTAATTTGTTCATTTAATCCGGCCGCTTGCGGCCGGTTGCTCTTGGAGAGCGAGCCTCATGGCAATGCATACGGAACTTGCGATCTACAAGGCCGCCAGCGGCCTACTTCACATAGCTACAAATATGACCAGAAACGTGCCGCGAGACCTTAAGCAGTCGCTCGGCAAGCGAGTGATCGACGAGTGCATCGATGTACTGATGCTGATCGCCCGTGCGAACGCCACACAGGACAAGCGCCCGCACCTGACCCTGCTGGTCGAGAAGGTGCAGGTGGTCGAGTTCAAGCGGGTGACGCCGCCATGACCAGCACCGGCAAGCTGTCCGCCGGGGTGCTGGAGTTCCTGGCCAAGTGCGACAAGTGCAACAGGCCCCGCAACAGCGGGAACCACGACAAATGCAGCCGGGCGCGCCAGCAAGAGCATGCCAAGCCGCGGGAGAAAGAGTGATGAACACCCAATACGATTCGCGCACCGCCGATAAATTCGTGGTGCGCCTGCCCGACGGCCTGCGCAACGAAGTTCAAGGCGCTGCCGACCACCTCGACACCAGCATGAACACGGTGTTTGTCCAGGCCGTGCGCCAGTACCTGGATAGTCAGAAGCGCCAGCAACTGTTGCTGGATGCACTGGCCCACTACCGGCCGGCATCGCCAGTCGTGGAGGGCTTGCAACGCGACCTGACCAAGCGCGATGAGCGCATTGATCAGCTTGAAGTACTGCTGCACAGATGGGCGAACCTGCTGGGAGTGAGCGCGCCAGACCTGCGCGATGAAACTCTAGCAGCACTCAGGCCAGCAGAGGGCGGTGGCAAGCCTTGCGCCTGCCCAGGGTGCGATTCCCCAAGGCGTGAAAACTCGCCGTTTTGCGTAGCGCACCGCTCTGTAAAGAGCAGGACTCGGGGGCAAGACCAACTCACGGCAGACGGTCTTGAATGGCTGATGCAGAACGATGGGCACCAGCCATGAAAGCCCAACTCCCCGCCTACTGCTGGTGCCTGCTGGCACTGGCACAACTGATTTGCTGAGGTGATTTATGCATAAATTTATCTGGATTCTTCGCGCCGCTATGCACATGCGCCGCCTGATGGGTTGGTGGAAGCCAAAAGACCTAGCCTTCTGCTGGGAGACCGGCGCCACGATCTACGACAACTACGAGTATGAAGGCCGGGTGAGCGAGATTGGCGATCCTGCCGAAGAGATCGCCGAAGAATTAAGTTGCTGGGGAGAATGACCATGACCACCAACCAAACGATTGACGGCGTGCCGCGTGAGCTGAAACTGTGCCCGCGCTGTGCAAATAACGGCCGAAGTGACGATTGCCCTGAATGCCAAGGGAGCGTTGCATGGTATTCGAAACCACCTAACGAAGCGTTCACTGAGTGGTATTCCCGCAACCCGTATGAAAATCTGACTAATTCAACAGCCGCATGGATGGCTTTCAAAGCTGGGCGCGACCACGCATCCTTGTGGAGTCAGAAGCTAACCACCCAGTCCCAGGGCGAGCCGGTGGCGTGGATGTACCGGCGTAAGGGCGGCGAGTGCCTGGGTCAGTTGGTTCAGATGGAAAGCGACAACCTAAAAGACGTAAGGGAAGGGAAAGTGGTCGAGGGGCGTCGGATACTTTGGCCTCGCGACGATTACACCGACTGGAAACCGCTCTACGCCGAGCAGCCCGCGCCGGTAGCGGTGACAGGCAACCGCACACCATTTGAAATCGAGCACGATGCAGAGCCTGGCGACGAGGCTGCTTTCCGTCAGTGGCGCCAGGAACGCCTCAACACCAAACCAACCTGCTGCGGCTCATGCCCTGGCGGGTGCGTCTACGGCCTCAAAGCTTAACCCCTCTCTGTAACCCCTCTCTGTAACCCCTCCCCCTTCAATCAATCCACCCGGCAACGGCGTGGCGAGGCATTCCCATGGCTACCAGAAAGCAAACGGTCATCGATGACCCGACGGCGTTGGTCGTCGACAAGGTTTTAGAAAAGCGACTCGCCGAACTGATCGGCACCACCCCCAAGGCGCTGGAGCACAAGCGCTTGAGCGGAATCATTCCCCACGGCGTCTGGCTCAAAGATGGCGGCCGCATCATGTACAGCTTGGAGCGATACAACGCATGGGCAGAAAACCAATGGATCATCCAGATGGAGTCGAGACCAGGGGCAACAGCGTCCGGGTCCGTTTTACTTGGAACGGTCAGCGTCGAAGCGAGCCAACGCCGTATCAGCCGACCCCCAAGGGGCTCGCAGCGGCAGGTGGTCTCCGCGCTCGTGTAAAGGAACTGATCCGGCTCGGCGCGATGACAGATGATCTGTACGCCGAGCTGTTCCCCAACTCCAACTACAACCTGGATCGCAAAACGCCGACGTTCGGCGAGTTCGCCCAGGTGTGGTTGGATAGCCGCGATATCGTCGAGGGCACCCGCGACAACTACAAGAGCGTGTTCAATCGGTTCTGGATGCCTACATTCACAGCCAAGCGCATCGACAACATCACCTCGTCGGACATCCGGCGGGTGGTATCCAGCATTGCCTGGGAGTCGCCAGGCGTTCGCCGCAACGCCATGGACAAGTTGTCGAGCCTGATGGGGGCGGCGGTGACCGATGGGTACATATCGCGCAATCCCTGCCTATCCATGCCCCGGGCGAAGCTGCCAAAGCGGCCGGTCGATCCGTTCGAGCGGGAAGAGGCAGAGCGCATCATTGCCGACATGTACCAGAACCTGGCCGGGCCGACCAAGATCTACGCCGCCTATTTCGAGTTCGCCTTCTTCTCCGGCATGCGCCCGGGCGAGCAGCGTGCCCTCAAGTGGGGGGAGTTAGACAAGGAAAAGCGGCGGGCCCACGTCTGTCGCGGGATCGTGAAGGGCAAGCTGTGCGAACGCATCAAGACCAAGAGCGTGCGCGACGTGCTGCTGAATGACAGGGCGATGAATGCCCTTGAGGTGGCCAGGTCACTGGCGGTTGATGGTGCGGAGTTCGTGTTCGCTCCCGTGGATGGCAGCGGCGAGTTCATCAAGTCGGACAGCACCACGAAGAAATACTTCATGGCCTCGCTGACTCGCCTGGGGATACGCCGTCGCCGGCAGTACGACTGCCGTCACACCTACGCAACAATGTGCCTGATGGCGAACATGAAGGTCGGTTTTATTGCAAACCAACTGGGCCACAGTGTACAAATGCTGCTCTCGACCTATGCCAAGTGGATCAACTCCACGTCGGACTGGGCCGAACTGAACAAGCTGTAATCCTGTGGTTTTGGCCCATTTGTGGCCCGGACCATTCAGGGAAAGAGGCGAAAGCCCCTAAAACTAAGCCCCCTATTGGTAAGACGCGACATTTAATTATAAGATCGCGCCTTCCCCTATTTCGTCGCCCCGTGCGGCTTTCGCCGCAGGTCTCGCCCGTTTTCACAATAAACAAGGCTTTGAGTATCTGCGGTCTGTTGCAAAAAGGTAGTTAATGATGAGCGCAAGGCACTTTCTCTCCCTGATGGATTGCACGCCCGAAGAGCTGGTCAGCGTGATCCGTCGAGGCATTGAGCTTAAAGACCTGCGTAACCGCGGCGTACTGTTCGAGCCTTTGAAAAACCGCGTGCTCGGGATGATTTTCGAGAAATCGTCGACCCGCACCCGCTTGTCCTTCGAGGCCGGCATGATCCAGTTGGGTGGCCAGGCCATCTTCCTGTCGCCGCGTGACACCCAGCTGGGCCGTGGCGAGCCAATCAGCGATTGCGCGATTGTCATGTCGCGCATGCTCGATGCGGTGATGATCCGGACCTTTGCCCACAGCACCCTGACCGAATTTTCCGCGAACTCCCGGGTACCGGTGATCAACGGCCTGTCCGATGACCTGCACCCGTGCCAGTTGCTGGCCGACATGCAAACCTTCCTCGAGCACCGTGGCTCGATCCAGGGCAAGACCGTGGCCTGGATCGGCGACGGCAACAACATGTGCAACAGTTATATAGAAGCGGCGATCCAGTTCGACTTCCACCTGCGCATCGCCTGCCCGGAAGGCTTCGAACCGTCCGCCGAATTCCTGGCCAAAGCCGATGGTCGCGTGCAGATCCTGCGTGATCCAAAAGACGCGGTGGTCGGCGCGCACCTGGTAAGCACCGATGTCTGGACCTCCATGGGCCAGGAAGACGAAACCGCCAAGCGCCTGAAGCTGTTTGCACCGTTCCAGGTCACCCGCGCCCTGCTCGACCTGGCCGCGCCGGACGTGCTGTTCATGCACTGCCTGCCTGCCCACCGTGGCGAAGAAATCAGCCTCGATCTGCTCGACGACCCGCGTTCGGTCGCCTGGGACCAGGCAGAAAACCGTCTGCATGCACAAAAGGCCCTGCTCGAATTTCTGGTCGAACCGGCGTACCACCACGCATGAGCAAGCCATTACTGCTGAACCTGCGCAATCTGGCATGCGGCTATCAAGATCAGCGGGTGGTACAGAACCTCAACCTGCACCTCAACGCCGGCGACATCGGTTGCCTGCTCGGCTCCTCGGGGTGCGGCAAGACCACCACCCTGCGTGCGATCGCAGGGTTCGAACCGGTACACGAAGGCGAAATCAGCCTGGCCGGCGAAGTCATCTCCAGTGCAGGGTTCACCCTGGCGCCGGAGAAACGTCGCATCGGCATGGTGTTCCAGGACTACGCGCTGTTTCCCCACCTGAGCGTGGCCGACAACATCGCCTTTGGCATTCGCAAGCACCCGCAGAAAGACCGCGTGGTCGCCGAATTGCTGGAGCTGGTCAACCTGAAGAACCTGGGCAAGCGTTTTCCCCACGAGCTGTCCGGTGGTCAGCAACAACGCGTGGCCCTCGCCCGCGCCTTGGCGCCGGAGCCGCAATTGTTGCTGCTCGACGAACCCTTCTCCAACCTCGATGGCGAGTTGCGACGCAAGCTCAGCCATGAGGTGCGCGACATTCTCAAGGCACGTGGCACCAGTGCGATCCTGGTGACCCATGACCAGGAAGAAGCGTTTGCCGTGAGTGACCACGTCGGCGTGTTCAAGGAAGGTCGCCTGGAGCAGTGGGATACGCCCTACAACCTCTATCACGAACCGCTCACACCCTACGTCGCAAGCTTTGTCGGCCAGGGCTATTTCATCCGTGGCCAATTGTGTACGCCGGAATCGGTCAGCACCGAGCTCGGCGACCTGCGCGGCAACCGCGCGTATAGCTGGCCGGCAGGTGGCGCCGTGGATGTATTGCTGCGCCCGGACGACATCGTCTACGCACCGGACAGCGCATTGAAAGCGCGGATCGTCGGCAAGACGTTCCTCGGCGCCTCGACCTTGTACCGCCTGCAACTGCCGACGGGCGCCCAGTTGGAGTCGATCTTCCCCAGCCACGCCGACCATCAGGTCGGTGCAGACGTGGGGATCCGCGTCGCCGTCGAACACCTGGTGCTGTTCCGGGCCTCCGGCAGCACGGCGGCGCAGATTCCGCACACCGATTCGGGTGTGCGGCGCTACAGCCCCGCCAACTGAAGAAACCCGCTCCAGCCTTCGAACTCAGGCCCGGCCGATCGGCGCGAACGTGGCCTGGGTATGCTCGGCCAGAACCGCTGCGGACAACTCCACTTCCAACCCCCGTCTCCCGGCGCTGACAAAAATCGTCGGGAACGGCTGCGCGGTAATATCAATAAAGGTGCGCAAACGCTTTTTCTGTCCCAGCGGGCTGATCCCCCCCAGCAGATAGCCAGTGGAACGCTGCGCCGCCGCCGGGTCGGCCATCTCGACTTTTTTCACCCCGGCGGCGTGCGCCAGGGCTTTCAAGTCCAGACTTCCGACGACCGGCACCACCGCCACCAATAATTCGCCCTTCTCGCTGCTCGCCAGCAAGGTCTTGAACACCTGCGCCGGGTCCAGACCCAACTTTTCCGCGGCCTCCAGGCCATACGAGGCAGCTTTGGGATCGTGTTCATAACTGTGAATGCGATGTTCGGCGCGAACTTTTTTCAACAAATCCAATGCAGGGGTCATGGACGCTCCAGGCGTGGCAAACGGATGGCCAATTCTAGGCCAAGCCCACACAAAACGCTCTAGTACGCCCCTCACTCATGGCAATACTTACTGTGGCGAGCGTGATCATTCATCAAACCTATAGTTCGAAAATGACTGATAGTTCACTTTCGACCTTTGACAGCAGTCATTCTTGTCTATATTTTTTCGTTTCCGAATACTGTAGGAATACATCCGCAGCATTCCAGCAGTAAGCCGTGCCCGGGATGGGGATCCTCGACACGGTGAAAATCGCGCAAGGCCCGTTGAGGCCAGACGCCAGACAAGAACAACAAATTGAGGTTTTCCATGACAACTGCACTTCAACAGCCTTCACTTTCGAGCCAATGCATGGCCGAATTCCTGGGGACTGCGCTTCTGATCTTCTTCGGTACCGGTTGTGTCGCTGCGCTCAAGGTCGCGGGTGCCAGCTTTGGCTTATGGGAAATCAGTATCATCTGGGGGATCGGCGTGAGCATGGCGATCTACCTGAGCGCGGGCATCTCCGGGGCACATCTGAACCCGGCGGTCAGCATCGCCCTGTGTCTCTTTGCCGATTTCGACAAGCGCAAACTGCCCTTCTATATCCTCGCCCAAGTCGCCGGCGCCTTCTGCTCCGCGGCCCTGGTGTACACGCTCTACAGCAACCTGTTTTTCGATTACGAACAAACCCACCATCTGGTGCGCGGCACCCAGGCCAGCCTGGAATTGGCCTCGGTATTCTCGACTTATCCCCATGCACTGCTGAGCACGGCCCAGGCCTTCCTGGTGGAAATGGTCATCACCGCGATCCTGATGGGCGTGATCATGGCCCTGACCGACGATAACAACGGCCTGCCACGCGGCCCGTTGGCACCGCTGCTGATCGGCTTGCTGATCGCGGTGATTGGCAGCGCGATGGGCCCGCTGACCGGCTTTGCGATGAACCCGGCACGGGATTTCGGGCCCAAGCTGATGACCTTTTTCGCCGGTTGGGGTGAAATGGCCTTTACTGGCGGGCGTGATATTCCCTACTTCCTGGTGCCGATTTTCGCACCGATTGTCGGTGCATGCCTGGGGGCTGCAGCGTATCGCGGGCTGATTGCCCGTCACCTGCCAAGCGCCGCACCCGCTGTCGCCGAAACCGAAGACAGCGCCGTCAACGGCAACACCCGCATTTCCTGATAGCCAGCCTGGTCCACCCTGCCCCTTCGTGGCCCAGGCGGTTTACCCACTTCCTTATTTCTCGTCCAAGGCAATCGACATGACCGACATTCAGAATAAGAACTACATCATTGCCCTCGATCAGGGCACCACCAGTTCCCGGGCGATCATCTTCGATCGTGACGCCAACGTGGTCTGCACCGCCCAACGTGAGTTCGCCCAGCATTACCCGCAAGCGGGCTGGGTCGAACATGACCCGATGGAAATCTTCGCGACCCAGAGCGCGGTGATGGTCGAAGCCCTGGCCCAGGCCGGCCTGCACCATGACCAGGTCGCCGCCATCGGTATCACCAACCAGCGCGAAACCACCGTGGTCTGGGACAAAGTCACCGGCCGCCCGATCTACAACGCCATCGTTTGGCAGTGCCGCCGCAGCACCGAGATCTGCCAGCAGCTCAAGCGTGATGGCCACGAGCAATACATCAGCGATACCACCGGCCTGGTCACCGACCCGTACTTCTCCGGCACCAAGCTCAAGTGGATTCTCGATAACGTCGAAGGCAGCCGCGAACGTGCGCGCAACGGCGAGCTGCTGTTCGGCACCATCGACAGCTGGCTGATCTGGAAATTCACCGGCGGCAAGACCCACGTCACCGACTACACCAACGCCTCGCGCACCATGCTCTTCAACATCCACACCCTGGAGTGGGACGCGAAGATGCTGGACATCCTCGATGTGCCGCGGGAAATGCTGCCGGAAGTGAAATCGTCGTCGGAAATCTACGGCCGCACCAAGAGTGGCATTGCCATCGGCGGCATCGCCGGTGACCAGCAGGCCGCGCTGTTCGGCCAGATGTGCGTGGAACCGGGCCAAGCCAAGAACACCTATGGCACCGGTTGCTTCCTGCTGATGAACACCGGCGACAAAGCGGTGAAATCCAAGCACGGCATGCTCACCACCATCGCCTGCGGCCCGCGTGGCGAAGTGGCCTACGCCCTGGAAGGCGCCGTGTTCAACGGTGGTTCCACCGTACAGTGGCTGCGCGACGAGCTGAAAATCATCAACGACGCCCACGACACCGAATACTTCGCCGGCAAGGTCAAGGACAGCAACGGCGTGTACCTGGTGCCCGCGTTCACCGGCCTGGGCGCGCCGTATTGGGACCCGTATGCCCGTGGCGCGTTGTTCGGCCTGACCCGTGGCGTGCGCGTGGATCACATTATTCGCGCAGCTCTGGAGTCGATTGCCTACCAGACCCGCGACGTATTGGACGCGATGCAGCAGGACTCCGGCGAACGCCTTAAATCCCTGCGCGTGGACGGCGGCGCGGTGGCCAACAACTTCCTGATGCAGTTCCAGGCCGATATCCTCGGCACCCAGGTCGAACGCCCGCAAATGCGCGAAACCACAGCACTCGGCGCCGCCTACCTGGCGGGCCTGGCCTGCGGCTTCTGGGGCAGCCTGGAGGAATTGCGCGGCAAAGCGGTGATCGAGCGCGAATTCGAACCCCAGCTCGAAGAAGCGGCCAAGGAGAAACTCTACGCCGGCTGGCAAAAAGCGGTGAGCCGCACCCGTGATTGGGAACCGCACGAAGGCGCTGAATAAGCCCTTCGCCGGAACCACTTAGGGTTGTAACTGGCAGGGAGCAGATTCCTGCGTCATCATGGGCCACTTTTGTATGGCAGCCCAAAGGACGCCCAATGAATCTGCCTCCCCGCCAGCAACAAATCCTCGAACTGGTCCGCGAACGCGGCTACGTCAGTATCGAGGAAATGGCGCAGTTGTTCGTTGTCACCCCGCAAACCATCCGCCGCGATATCAACCAGCTGGCGGACGCCAACCTGTTGCGCCGCTACCACGGCGGCGCAGCCTATGATTCCAGCGTCGAAAACACCGCATACGCCATGCGGGCCGACCAGATGCGCGACGAGAAACAGCGCATCGGCGAAGCGATCGCCGCACAAATCCCCGACCATGCCTCGCTGTTCATCAACATCGGCACCACCACCGAATCCATCGCCCGTGCGTTGCTCAACCACAATCACCTGAAAATCATCACCAACAACCTCAACGTCGCCACCATGCTCAGCGCCAAGGACGACTTCGACGTGCTGCTGACTGGCGGGAGTGTGCGACGTGACGGCGGCGTGGTGGGCCAGGCCAGCGTCGACTTTATCAACCAGTTCAAGGTCGATTTCGCCCTGGTCGGCATCAGCGGTATCGATGAAGACGGTAGCCTGCTCGACTTCGACTACCAGGAAGTGCGGGTTTCCCAGGCGATCATCGCCAATGCGCGCAAGGTGATCCTGGCGGCTGACTCGAGCAAATTCGGGCGCAATGCCATGATTCGCCTGGGCCCGATCAGCCTGGTGGACTGCCTGGTGACTGACCAGCAGCCGGTGCCGGCGCTGGTGCAGTTGTTGAACCAGCATAAGGTTCGGCTGGAAGTCGTCTAGCGCCTGCACTGATGCTATCGGAGGCAAGCCCCCTCCCACACTTTGATGTGTGAACCCATTCAAATGTGGGAGGGGCTTGCCCCCGATAGCGATTGATCCAGCCCCCATTTCCTTGAGCCTTCCCCAGGCACATGTTCACAAATTTTCCTTTTCTCGCCCTTCGATGAGTTTTTTCAATCGAAGTCGGGTGGCTGTGGGCGCGTTTATCAGCTACCATTTTCGGAAATGAACATTAATGTTCGATTTCCAATACGAAAAGATCGCGAGGCCAGCCGATGAACCCTTCCACCTTGCCTGCTCCACCGCTTGCCGAAGTCTATGACGTTGCCGTAATCGGTGGCGGGATCAATGGCGTCGGCATTGCAGCAGACGCAGCCGGGCGCGGGTTGTCGGTATTCCTTTGCGAAAAGGACGACCTGGCCAGCCACACGTCTTCCGCCAGCAGCAAGCTGATCCACGGTGGCCTGCGTTACCTCGAACATTACGAATTCCGCCTGGTGCGCGAAGCCCTGGCCGAACGCGAAGTCCTGCTGGCCAAGGCCCCGCACATCGTCAAGCAGATGCGCTTTGTGTTGCCGCACCGCCCGCACCTGCGTCCGGCGTGGATGATCCGCGCCGGCCTGTTCCTGTATGACCATCTGGGCAAGCGCGAAAAGCTCGCCGGTTCGAAAAGCCTCAAGTTCGGCCCCGACAGCCCGCTGAAAAGCGAAATCACCAAAGGCTTCGAATATTCCGACTGCTGGGTCGATGACGCCCGCCTGGTGGTGCTCAACGCCATGGCCGCGCGTGAAAAAGGCGCACACATCCACACCCAAACCCGTTGCGTCAGCGCGTACCGCAGCAAGGGCCTGTGGGAAATGAACATGGAACGCACCGACGGCAGCCTGTTCTCGATCCGCGCCAAGGCGCTGGTGAACGCCGCCGGGCCGTGGGTCGCCAAATTCATCAAGGAAGACTTGAAGCTGGATTCGCCCTACGGCATCCGTCTGATCCAGGGCAGCCACCTGATCGTGCCGAAACTGTACGAAGGCGCCCACGCGCACATCCTGCAGAACGAAGACCAGCGCATCGTGTTCACGATTCCATACCTGGACCACCTGACCATCATCGGCACCACCGACCGCGAATACACCGGCGATCCGGCGAAAGTGGCGATTACCGAAGGTGAAACCGACTACTTGCTCAAGGTGGTCAACGCTCACTTCAAGAAACAACTGAGCCGCGACGACATCGTCCACACCTACTCCGGCGTGCGCCCGCTGTGCAACGACGAGTCGGACAACCCGTCGGCCATCACCCGCGACTACACCCTGTCGCTCTCCGGCGGTGCTGGCGAGGCGCCGATCCTGTCGGTGTTCGGCGGCAAACTGACCACCTACCGCAAGCTCGCCGAGTCGGCGATGGCCCACCTGGCGCCCTATTTCACACAGATGCGCCCAAGCTGGACCGCCACCGCCAGCCTGCCGGGCGGCGAAGACATGAGCACGCCGCAAGCCCTCGCTGCGGCCATCCGTACCCAGTTCGACTGGGTGCCAAGCGAAATCGCGCGGCGCTGGTCCACCACCTACGGCAGCCGCACCTGGCGCCTGCTCGAAGGCGTGCAATCGCTGGCCGACCTCGGCGACCACCTCGGTGGCGGCCTGTACACCCGCGAAGTCGACTACCTGTGCGCCGAAGAATGGGCGACCCAACCCGAGGACGTGCTGTGGCGCCGCACCAAGCTTGGCCTGTTCACCACCCCGGAAGAACAGGCCAATGTGCGGCGTTATCTGTCCAAGGTTGAGCATAACCGCAGCAAGATCCAGGCGGCCTGACAGACTGCTCGTACAAAAGCCCCTGCGCCGTAAGGCCCAGGGGCTTTTTCATATCGGTTCAGCCATTCGGTTTTCCGAACAGCATTCCCCTGCGCGATTCGGTTTGCCGGACCTGGCCGTTATAAATTCTCGCTCATAAAAACTTAATTGCTATATAAATCATACAGTTAACCTTTTACTCGTGGACTGGCACGACTCATGCTCTACACTTCAGGACGATTGCCTGAGATGCCTCAGGAGCCGTCACGGGCATTCGCTGTATAAGAGAGCCGCTTAACCGGCTTCATAAAAAAAACAAATGTCGAGGAAGTATTGATGCGCATCGTTCCCCATATTTTGGGCGCAGCTATCGCTGCCGCTCTGATCAGCACTCCAGTTTTCGCCGCCGAACTCACCGGCACGCTGAAAAAAATCAACGACTCGGGCACCATCACCCTCGGGCACCGCGACAGCTCCATTCCGTTTTCCTACATCGCGGATGGTTCGGGTAAACCGGTCGGCTACTCCCACGACATTCAGCTGGCGATCGTCGAAGCCCTGAAAAAAGACCTGAACAAGCCCCAGCTGCAGGCCAAGTACAACCTGGTCACGTCCCAGACCCGTATCCCGCTGGTGCAGAACGGCACCGTGGACATCGAGTGCGGTTCCACCACCAACAACGCCGAACGCGCCCAGCAAGTCGCGTTCACCACCAACATCTTCGAAATCGGCACCCGCCTGCTGGTCAAGAAAGACAAGGATGGCAAGCCGTCCTATAGCGACTTCGCCGACCTCAAAGGCAAAAACGTCGTGACCACCGCCGGCACCACGTCCGAGCGCATCATCAAGGCGATGAACGCCGACAAGCAGATGGGCATGAACGTCATCTCCGCCAAAGACCACGGCGAGTCCTTCCAGATGCTGGAAAGCGGCCGGGCCGTTGCCTTCATGATGGACGACGCCCTGCTGGCCGGTGAAGAAGCCAAGGCCAAGAAGCCGAATGACTGGGTTATCACTGGTACTCCGCAGTCCTTCGAAGCCTATGCCTGCATGGTTCGCAAAGAAGATCCTGCGTTCAAGAAAGCCGTGGATGACGCCATCGTCGCGCTCTACAAATCCGGCGAAATCAACAAGATTTATAGCAAGTGGTTCGAAAGCCCGATCCCACCAAAAGGCCTGAACCTGAACTTCCCGATGAGCGACAAGGTCAAGGAACTGATCGCCAATCCGAGCGATAAGCCTGCGCCTGACGTAAAAATCTGATTTCTGGCTAACCTTATCTCCTGAGGGAGCCACTCCTCCCTCAGGCGTCTGTTACTACCTGCTGGCTATATTTTGGAACACTCGACCGGGCGGTTTTCGAGCCGATCGTGTGTGCCTGGCGTTCACCGTCAGGCGGGAACGGATTTTCCCCAAGCGGGTGCTTGTACATCGATCGATCTCGAGGGGAGACCCTAATGAATTACAACTGGGACTGGGGCGTGTTCTTCAAGTCCACTGGCGTTGGCAGCGAGACTTATCTCGACTGGTACATCGCCGGCCTGGGCTGGACCATTGCCATCGCCGTCGTGGCATGGATCATCGCCTTGCTGCTGGGCTCCATGCTGGGGGTCATGCGTACCGTGCCAAACCGTATCGTATCGGGCATCGCCACCTGCTACGTGGAACTGTTCCGCAACGTGCCGCTGCTGGTGCAGCTGTTCATCTGGTACTTCCTGATACCCGACCTGCTGCCGCAAAACCTGCAGGACTGGTACAAGCAAGACCTGAACCCGACCACCTCGGCCTACCTGAGCGTTGTGGTGTGCCTGGGCCTGTTCACCGCCGCCCGTGTCTGCGAGCAGGTACGCACCGGCATCCAGGCGCTGCCGCGTGGCCAGGAAGCCGCCGCCCGCGCCATGGGTTTCAAGCTGCCGCAGATCTACTGGAACGTGCTGCTGCCGCAGGCTTACCGGATCATCATTCCGCCGCTCACCTCGGAATTCCTCAACGTGTTCAAGAACTCCTCCGTGGCGTCCTTGATCGGCCTGATGGAATTGCTGGCGCAAACCAAGCAGACCGCCGAATTCTCGGCCAACCTGTTTGAAGCCTTCACCCTGGCCACGCTGATCTACTTCACCCTGAACATGAGCCTGATGTTGCTGATGCGCCTGGTCGAGAAGAAAGTCGCCGTGCCCGGCCTGATCTCCGTGGGGGGTAAATAATGGAATTCGATTTCAGCGGCATCATCCCCGCGATCCCCGGCCTGTGGAACGGCATGGTCATGACCTTGCAGTTGATGGTCATGGGCGTGGTCGGCGGTATTGTCCTCGGCACGATCCTGGCGTTGATGCGCCTGTCGTCCAGCAAGTTGCTGTCACGCCTGGCCGGCGCCTACGTGAACTATTTCCGCTCGATCCCGTTGCTGCTGGTCATCACCTGGTTCTACCTGGCGGTGCCCTTCGTGCTGCGCTGGATCACCGGCGAAGACACGCCGATCGGTGCGTTCACCTCCTGCGTCGTGGCCTTCATGATGTTCGAGGCCGCGTACTTCTGTGAAATCGTGCGGGCCGGCGTGCAGTCGATCCCCAAGGGCCAGATGGCGGCCGCGCAGGCCATGGGCATGACTTACGGTCAGACCATGCGCCTGATCATCCTGCCCCAGGCGTTCCGCAAGATGACCCCGTTGCTGCTGCAACAGAGCATCATCCTGTTCCAGGACACCTCGCTGGTCTACACCGTGGGCCTGGTGGATTTCCTCAACTCCGCCCGCTCCAACGGCGACATCATCGGCCGCTCCAATGAGTTCCTGATCTTCGCCGGTGTCGTCTACTTCATCATCAGCTTTTCCGCCTCGCTGCTGGTCAAGCGTCTGCAAAAAAGGTTTGCCGTATGATCTCTATCAAAAACGTCAACAAGTGGTATGGCGACTTCCAGGTGCTGACCGATTGCAGCACCGAGGTTAAAAAAGGCGAAGTGATCGTGGTGTGCGGGCCGTCCGGCTCGGGTAAATCCACCCTGATCAAGTGCGTCAACGCGCTGGAACCGTTCCAGAAAGGCGACGTGATCGTCGACGGCACGTCCATCGCCGACCCGAAGACCAACCTGCCGAAACTGCGCTCGCGCGTCGGCATGGTGTTCCAGCACTTCGAGCTGTTCCCGCACCTGACCATCACCGAAAACCTGACCATCGCGCAGATCAAGGTGCTCGGCCGCAGCAAGGAAGAAGCCACCAAGAAGGGCCTTCAACTGCTTGATCGCGTCGGCCTGTCGGCGCACGCCCACAAGCACCCTGGCCAGCTTTCCGGTGGCCAGCAGCAACGTGTGGCGATTGCCCGCGCCCTCGCCATGGACCCGATCGTCATGCTGTTCGACGAACCGACCTCGGCCCTCGACCCGGAAATGGTCAACGAAGTGCTGGACGTGATGGTGCAACTGGCCCAGGAAGGCATGACCATGATGTGCGTGACCCACGAAATGGGCTTCGCCCGCAAAGTGGCCGACCGCGTGATCTTCATGGACGCCGGCAAGATCATCGAAGACTGCCCGAAAGAAGAGTTCTTCGGCGACATCAGCGCCCGCTCCGAACGCGCGCAGCACTTCCTCGAGAAAATCCTGCAGCACTAAAAAAGCCACAGCTTGCTCCTCCTGTAGGAGCGAGCTTGCTCGCGAAAAACGGCAACGATGAAGCGCACATCCTGGATGAACGCGGTGCCCTTGGTTTTTTCGCGAGCAAGCTCGCTCCTACAGGAAGGGGTGAGCGGTAGCTGACCCAAGGCATCTGTGATGAAATGCGACCCCAACCTCTATCGCGCCGCGCCGCCATCACTTGCCGTGAAGCCTCGTCTGATCCGCCAACTGTTCCTGCCGCCGTTGATCATCGCCCTGATGATCGGCCTGGGTTATATCGGCTTCTGGATCAGTGAGTACTATGGCATCCGCACCCTCAGCGATACCGGCGAACGCCAGCTGGAGCTGCATGCCCGCACCGTCGAAAGCGAACTGAGCAAATACACGTACCTGCCCAGCCTCCTGGAACTCGAATCCAGCGTGTCCACGCTGCTGGCCGAGCCGAACCAGGACACCCGCAAGACCGTCAACGACTACCTCGAAGGCCTGAACCGGCGCAGCCGCAGTCGGGCCATCTATGTGATGGACACCACCGGCCGCGTACTGGCCACCAGCAACTGGCGCGATGCCGACAGCTACCAGGGTGAAGACCTGTCCTTCCGCGCCTATTTCCAGAACGCCGTGCGCGGCCAGCCCGGGCGTTTCTATGGCATCGGCAGCACCAATGGCGAACCCGGCTACTACCTGGCACACGGCCTGGAAGAGCACGGCAAGATCATCGGCGTCGCTGTGGTCAAGGTCCGCCTCGAAGCCCTGGAGGAACGCTGGAAACGCGCGCGTCTCGAAGCGTTTGTCAGCGACGAGAACGGCATCATCATCCTTTCCAGCGACCCGGCCCGCCGCCTCAAGGCCGTGCGCCCCCTGAGCGATGAGACCAAGGACCGCCTGGCGCACAGCCTGCAATATTACTGGGCGACGCTGAACGAGCTGGAGCCCCTGGCCCGCGAGCGCCTCAACGAAGGCACAGAAAAACTGACCTTTCCGGCCAACAGTGAAGTGGTGGCCGACGAACACGAAGTCAGCTACCTGGCCCAGACCCGGCCGCTGAGCGACACGCCGTGGAATTTCACCCTGCTCACCCCGCTCAACGACCTGCGCCGTGCGGCGATCAACCAGGGCATCCTGGTGGCCGTCGCCTTTGGCCTGGTGGCGCTCCTGCTGATTGCCTGGAACGAACGACGCAAAGTCATCGCCACCCGCCTCGCCGCCCGGGAAGCCTTGCAGGAAGCCAACAGCCAGCTGGAACGCCGGATTGCCGAACGCACCGCCGACCTGCGCGCGAGCAACGAGCGCCTCAAGGGGCAGATTCGCGAGCGCCGCCAGGCCGAGGAAACCCTGCGCCGCGCCCAGGATGAGCTGGTGCAGGCGGGCAAACTGGCGGCCATCGGCCAGATGTCCACCAGCATCGCCCACGAATTGAACCAACCCCTCGCCGCGCTGCGCACGTTGTCCGGCAATACCGTGCGCTTCCTCGAACGCGGCGCGCTGGATACCGCCAGCGCCAACCTCAAGACCATCAACGAATTGATCGACCGCATGGGCCGCATCACCGCCAGCCTGCGCTCCTTCGCGCGGCGCGGCGACGACCAGGGCGAAGCCAACCTGGGCAAGGCCGTGGATGCCGCGTTCCAAGTGCTCGGCGCGCGTCTCGACAGCCTGCCGCTGACGCTGCACCGCGACTTTGCCCCGGCCCAATTGCAGATCGACCAGACGCGCCTGGAGCAGATCCTGGTCAACCTGATCGGCAACGCCCTCGATGCCATGCAAGCACAACCGGCGCCGGAACTGTGGCTGGAAGGCCATGAAGCCGACGGCAAATATCGCCTGCAGGTGCGCGACAACGGCCATGGCATCGACCCCGAGGCGCGCAAGCATCTGTTCGAACCGTTCTTCACCACCAAACCCGGCGAGCAAGGCCTGGGCCTTGGCCTTACGTTGTCCGCCAGCCTGGCCGCGGCCACCGGCGGCAACCTCGCCGTGGAGCATCCCGTCGGTGGTGGTACTGCCTTTGTCCTGAGCCTGCCGCTGGTGGGCGCTCAAACAGCCGAGTCGTCATGAACGTAGAAAAAAACCCTGACCTCACCGTCCTGATCGTCGAAGACGACCCCCACGTGCTGCTCGGCTGCCAGCAAGCCCTGGCACTGGAAGACATCCCCAGCGTCGGCGTGGGCAGTGCCGAAGAGGCGCTCAAGCGCATCGGCGAGAACTTTGCTGGCATCGTCATCAGCGATATCCGCCTGCCGGGTATCGACGGCCTGGAACTGCTCACCCGCCTCAAGGCCCTGGATAAAAGCCTGCCGGTGGTATTGATTACCGGGCACGGCGATATTTCCATGGCGGTCGGCGCAATGCGTAACGGCGCCTATGACTTCATGGAAAAACCCTTCTCTCCCGAACGCCTGGTCGACGTCGCGCGCCGCGCCCTGGAACAGCGCGGGCTGGCACGGGAAGTCTGGGCGCTGCGCCGCCAGTTGGCCGAGCGCGACTCCCTGGAAGGACGCATCATCGGCCGCTCGCCGGCAATGCAGAATCTGCGCGAATTGATCGCCAACGTCGCGGATACGTCGGCCAACGTGCTGATCGAAGGCGAGACCGGCACCGGCAAGGAACTGGTCGCGCGGTGCCTGCATGATTTCAGCCGACGCCACGCTCACCCGTTCGTCGCGCTGAACTGCGGCGGCCTGCCGGAGAACCTGTTCGAAAGCGAGATTTTCGGCCACGAAGCCAACGCCTTTACCGGCGCCGGCAAACGTCGGATCGGCAAGATCGAGCACGCCCACGAAGGCACGCTGTTTCTCGATGAAGTGGAAAGCATGCCGATCAACCTGCAGATCAAGCTGCTGCGCGTGTTGCAGGAACGCACCCTCGAACGCCTGGGTTCGAACCAGAGCGTGGCGGTGGATTGCCGGGTGATCGCCGCCACCAAATCCGACCTCGACGAATTGAGCCGCGCCAGCCAGTTCCGTAGCGACCTGTACTACCGCCTCAACGTCGTGACCCTGGAACTGCCGCCTTTGCGCGAACGCCGCGAAGACATCCTGCAACTGTTCGAACACTTCCTGCAGCAATCATCCCTGCGCTTCGACCGCAGCGTGCCGGACCTCGACAACCAGACACTGTCCAACCTGATGAGCCACGACTGGCCGGGCAACGTGCGTGAGCTGCGCAACGTCGCCGAGCGCTTCGCCCTGGGCCTGCCCGCCTTCAAGAAAAGCGGCGCCAGCAGCGGCAGCCAGGGCCTGGCCTTCACCGAAGCGGTGGAAGCCTTCGAACGCAACCTGCTCAACGACGCGCTGCAACGCAGCGGCGGTAACCTGACCCAGGCCAGCCAGGAACTGGGAATGGCCAAGACCACCCTGTTCGACAAGGTCAAGAAATACGGTTTGAGCCACTGAGGAACCGCGCGTGGATCTGATATTGAAGGCCGCCCTGGGCGCGGCGGTGGTGCTGATACTGGCCGCGTTGGCCAAGACCCGGAATTACTACATCGCCGGGTTGGTGCCGCTGTTCCCGACCTTTGCGCTGATCGCCCATTACATCGTCGGCAAAGGCCGTTCGGTGGACGATTTGAAGACCACCATCCTGTTCGGGATGTGGTCGATCATTCCGTACTTTGTGTACCTGGCGACGCTCTACGTGCTGGTCGATCGCCTGCGCCTGGAAGCCTCTTTAGCCGTAGCAGCGCTAGCGTGGTTGATGGCAGCGACTGTTCTGGTCAGCGTCTGGGTACGCCTGCAGACCTGACACACCACAATCCAAATGTGGGAGGGGGCTTGCCCCCGATGGCGGTGGATCAGATACACATAGGCTGTCTGACCCACTGCTATCGGGGGCAAGCCCCCTCCCACATTTAGAACAGTGCTGTGCCAGGCAACTCAGCGGACTATTTTGTCGATCTGAATCCCCAGCTTCTTCAGGCGATACCAGAAGCTGCGCTCGGAAATCCCGATCTTCGCCGCTGCCGCCGCCTGTACGCCATTGCTCTCGTGCAATGCCGCCTGGATGTAGGCTTTCTCCACCTCCGCCAGCGCCGCATCCAGGTCCTGGGGAATGCCCGGTCCGTCGCTGAGGATCGCCGTCACGCCGCCCTCGCTGGGCTTGGACGCGAACAGATAACCCGGCAAGTCGATATCTTCAATCACCGGCGATGACGCCACGATCGTCGCGCGTTCCACGCAGTTCTGCAGCTCGCGGATATTGCCCGGCCAGTGATACGCCGTCATGGCCTGCAAGGCCTCGGGGCTGAAACCGGTGATGCGTTTACCCGCGGTGACGCTCAAGGTCTGGGCGAAGTGCCGGGCCAGGGGCGCGATGTCTTCCACGCGCTCGCGCAAGGGCGGCAGCGGGATCGGGAACACGTTGAGGCGGTAATACAAGTCCTCGCGAAACTCCTTGTTGGCCACCGCCTCCAACAGGTTCTTGTTGGTGGCGGCGATCACGCGCACGTCCACCTTGCGCTCGCGGGGGTCGCCCACCGGTTCGATCACCCGCTCCTGCAAGGCGCGCAAAATCTTGGCCTGCAGCGCCAGCGGCATGTCGCCCACTTCGTCGAGAAACAGCGTGCCCTTGTCGGCCTGCATAAAACGCCCGACCCGGTCGGCCACGGCACCGGTGAAGGCGCCCTTGCGATGGCCGAACATTTCGCTTTCCAGCAGCCCTTCGGGAATCGCCGCGCAATTGACCGCGACGAACGGCTTGTCGGCCCGGCTGCCGTGCTTGTGGATGGCGCGGGCGACCATTTCCTTGCCGGTGCCGCTTTCGCCGGTCAGCAGGATCGTTGCGCTGCTGTCGCGCACCGAATCCACTGCCTGCAACACCTTGCGAAACGCCGGGCTGTCGCCCACCAGGCTGTCGAACTGCGCCTGCTCGTCCAGCTCGGCGCGCATGCGGGCGTTGTCGCGCATGATGTCGCGAAACTGCAGGGCCTTGGCCACGGTGATGTCCAGCTCGTCGATATCGAACGGCTTGGCAATGTAGTCATACGCACCGTTGCGCATCGACTGTACGGCGTTTTTCACCGTGCTGTAGGCGGTCATCACGATCACCGGCACCTGGGAATAGCGCGCCTTGATCTCGGCCAGCAGCGCCGGACCGTCCATGCCCGGCATGCGCCAGTCGCTGATCACCAGGTCGATGTCTTCCTGCTCCAGCACTTTGAGCGCGTGCAGGCCGTTACCCGCCGTGAACACCTGGACGCCATTCTGGCTGAGGGCCGACGACAACAGGTCACAGAGCTTGGGCTCGTCGTCGACCACCAATATGTTATGCGTCATGAGTGTCCTCGTCGTCTTCGCCGATTGCCGGAATGTACAGGCTGAACGTAGCGCCGGCATCATTCTCGCTGATGCATTCGATGCTGCCGTCGTGACTTTCCATGATCGAATAGACTTTGGCCAGGCCCAGGCCGGTGCCGGAGGCCTTGGTGGTGACGAACGGGGTGAAGATGCGCTCGATCATATCCGCCGGGATACCCTGGCCGGTGTCGGCGACGCTGATGACCGTGTTGTCGCCCATCGAACGAATGTCCAGGGTCAGGCGGCCACCTTCGGGCATTGCATCGATAGCGTTGAGAATCAGGTTGAGGCAGGCCTGTTTGAGCTGCTTGGCGTCGGCATAGATGGTCGCGCCAGGCGCCTGGTCGTCGATGTGGGCGTCGATTTTGTGGCTGGCCAGTTCCGGGCTGCAGAAGCCGAGGATCTCCTCCACCAGCGCGCGCGCCGGTTGCAATACGCGCAGCGGCGCGTTGGGTTTGGCGAAATCGAGAAACTCGGTGATCAGGTCGTTGATCCGGCTGACTTCGCTGATCACATATTCCAGGTGGCGCTTGTCGGCTTCCGGCAAGTCGGCGCGACGGTGCAGCAGTTGGGTGGCAGTCTTGATGATCCCCAGCGGGTTACGGATTTCGTGGGCCAGGCCCATGGCGACTTCACCCAGGGCATGCAGGCGGTCGCGCCGGCGCAGTTGGGCTTCGAGGTGATGCAACTCCCCCAGCCGTTCGGTCATATGGTTGAAGGTGCTGCTCAATTGCGCCAGCTCATCGCCGCCGCTGACCACCACACGGTGGGCATAATTGCCCGAGATCACGGCGCTCACGCCCTGGGACAGATCGCGCAACGGTTGGGTCAAGCGCCGCGACACCAGCAGCCCCGCCGCCAGGGACAGTGCCGAGCTGAGCAGGAAAATCAGCACGAACAGGTTGCTCTGGTTCACCAGCCCGACCAGGCTGGTATGGCGCAGCAGGCCGCTGAAGATCACGCCTTGCAGCTCGCCGGCATCGTTGAAGATCGGCCAGTACAAACCGCTGTATTTGTTGGTGAACTGTTCGCTGGGTTGCTTGCTGCTGCGCATCTCGGCTTCGACGCCTTTCGGGATGTGCGAGGGGTGATCCATGAAGCGCTGGGTCGAGAAAATTTCCGAGAAACCGCCGGGGTTGGCCAGGTACAGGCGCAGGTCGAGGGAATGTACGTCGGCTACGCTGGTGAGGAAACTGCTGTCCAGGTAGGTGGCCACCAGCAGCACGTAGTCAACGCCGTCCTGGCTGGTCTCGAAAGTCGAGACCACGATGCCGGTATTCACCCCCGCCACTTGCACGGTCTGCAATGCGGCGTTGCTGGTCAGGTTGATCTGCTTGACGATGTCATCGGGCGCGGTGCTGAACACCACCCGGTGGTCACTGCTGCGAATCAGGGCCACCACGTCGATGTCCGTGGCTTCGGCGATATCGGCGGCGAGCCTGTCGTGCTTGGCCGCCTGCCGGTTGGAGGGCGGGCTGGCGTAGCGCAGGAACAATTTCGCCATGCGCGCGTTGTCATGCAGGATGTCGCCGATCTCGTCCTTGACGATCTTGGTCGATTCCTGCAGCCAGATCCGCACGTTGCTGTCGAAAATCTGCGACAGCGTGGTGGCGGCCAACTCGGCCGCGATCATGGTCGGAATCACACTGACCAGCCAGAACGCCAGCACCAACTTGCGCTGGACGCTCCAGCGCGAAATGGCAAAGGGGCGGGCTTTCTGGCGGGTCTTGGTGATCATCAGGTTTCGCTTATCGCAGCAGCCATGGCAGGGTCGGAACGATCCGGTCGAAGAAACATTTTCACGAGTCTGAGCAGGCCGTTGACCAGCCGGTTACGGTGGCGGAAGAACAGGCTGTTGCCCTGGAACTCGCACCCCAGCCGCAGCTTACTGGCATATCCGGCCTGGCCACACTCATACAACGCAATATTGTGTTGGATACAGTAGTCGACATTGGTCAACCAACTACGGAAGTAGAGGTTGTAGTCACGGGTAAACTCCACGTCGTGCCCGAAGAACTTGTCGACCAGCCGATGCTCGTCCACCAGCATCAGGTTGAACGCCACCAAGTGCTCGTCGACCCAGTAAAGAACACAGACCGCGCGTTGTTCAAGGCGTTCGAGCACGCCGGTGAAATAACTCGCGGGCAAGCGTTCGAACTGCAGCTCGGCACGGGTCAGCGTGGCTTCGTACAGGCGCATGACCTCGGGCAGCACATCGTCGATGTTGCGCCGCCACTCCACCCGCGGGCCTGGCGCGCGCAGTTTGCGCCGCAAGTCCTTGCGCGTGGATTTGCCCAGCGAACCCAGGTAAGCGTCCACCGAGCCGTAAGGCAGCGGCAATAAGCCCGTGGGCAAGCTCGGCATGCTTTGAAAGCCAGCCGCGCGGCAACTGTCGGCCCAGTGCGGGTCCTGCGTCGGGGCATCCTTGACCGCCACCAGGCCGATGCCGAACTCATCGGCGTCCTGGCGCGCCGCCAGCAGCAGGTGCTTGAGTAACAGCGCGCGCCGAACCTCAGGCACGCCACTGGCAAACCCGGCGTCACAACGCTCGGCCACCGGCGAACCGATGGCGTACAGCCCCACTTGCAAAACACCCGGCCACAGCCGCTCCAGCCGCGAGGTCAAGCGCTTGCCGACGCCCGACACCGTGGTATCGAGGCGGTAATGGGTGATGAACGCGGCCGCCACGGCCACCAGCGCGCCGTCTTCAAATACCGCCAGGTAGCGCCATTGAAAATCGTCGATCGCGGCGTTTTCCACGGCAACGTAGTAGTCCCAGTCCTCCAGCGCACCGGGAAAACAGTCGTTCCAGGCACTGCGCCGGATGGCCCGGATGGTCGGGAAGGCTTGGGTGGTTATCACATCGAATCCTTTGTAGCGAGGGAGCGTACTCCCGCTGGACTGCGCAGCAGCCCCCTCAATGACACGCGGTCCTTACAACTAGAACGAGGTGGCAGGTTCCAGGCTCGCTTCGCTGCCTGACGCGGGCAAGCGCCCTCGCCACAACGCACCGGCGTCCACGGAAGCGGTGTGCAGCTCGACAAACTCCGCACTCAACTCGATCACCCGGCGGTATTGCAGGTCGACGGTGATCATGTGGTAGCAGTTGTCCAGCAGGATCTTGGTCACCGGCCCGCCGAGGTGACGTTCCACGTAATCGGCGTTCCAGCGGCTGGTGATGTCATCCTCGATCGAATGCAGCACCAGGGCCGGCACCTTGACCTGAGGCATGCGCTTCTTGACCACCGCGTTCATCCGGTGCAACTCGCGCACCGTGATGCCCTCCATGGTCAGCAGGCCAGCCTCGCTGCTCTCCCCTTCCTTCATCTGCCGCTCGACGATCGCCCGTAGGCGTTCGTTCTTGATGCCGTAGGGCGGCTTCTCTTCAAAGCGACAGATATGCACGCCGAACGGAATTTTCATCAGCAACGGCGTAAGGAACGCCAGCTTATTGATGCTCCAGCCGTCGTACTTCAAGGTGGTCGAATACATCAGCAGCCCGGCGACCTGGCCCGGATGCTCCGAGGCCAGGTACATCGACATCACCGCGCCCATCGACAGACCTCCGACAAACACCTGTTCATGGCGCTGGCGGACCTGGGCGAAGGTTCGGCGCACCCCTTCGTACCAGTCCAGCCAGCCGGTGGCCTGCAGGTCGCTGTTGTCGCCGCAGTGCCCGGCCAGGGTGGGCACGTACACCGTGCAATTACCCACCTTGGCCAGGCCCTTGGCGACCTGGCGCAGTTCCGTCGGCGTGCCTGTCAGGCCGTGGATCAACAGGATGCCGACCGGCCCTTCACCGAGAACGAAGCCGGCATCACCCTCACCGAGGTCGATCCCGACGTTGCTCACCGTTTAGTCGCTCGCACCAGCAGTTGCTCGAGCAGCTTCAGGCCCAGTTCGATTTCCGGGTAGCTGATTTCCAGGGACGGTGCCAGGGTGATCACGTTCTTGTAGTAGCCGCCCACGTCGAGGATCAGGCCGAGTTTGCGTCCGTCCACCACCATGTCGCCTTTCATGCCTTCTTCGACCATATAGTCCAGGGTCGCCTTGTCCGGCGTGAAACCATCCGGGCCGCAGATTTCGCAGCGCAGGGCCAGGCCCAGGCCGTCGACGTCGCCGATGATCGGGAAGCGTTTCTGCAGGTCCTGCAAGCCTTCCAGGAAGAACTTGCCCTTGGCCATGACCATCGCGCCGTAGTCGACTTCGTTGGTCATCTTGAACATTTCCAGGCCTACCGCCGTGCCCAACGGGTTGGAGGCGAAGGTGGAGTGGGTCGAACCTGGCGGGAAGATCTTCGGGTTGATCAGCTCTTCACGGGCCCAGATGCCGCCCAGCGGGTTGAGGCCGTTGGTCAGCGCCTTGCCGAACACGATCACGTCCGGTTGTACGTCGAAGTGTTCGATCGACCACAACTTGCCGGTGCGGTAGAAGCCCATCTGGATTTCGTCGGACACCATCAGGATGCCGTGCTGGTCCAGCACCTGCTTGAGCTCGCGGTAGAAGTTCATCGGCGGGATCACGTAGCCGCCGGTGCCCTGGATCGGCTCGACGTAGAACGCGGCGTATTCACTCTGGCCGACTTTCGGGTCCCACACGCCGTTGTATTCGGTCTCGAACAGGCGGGCGAATTGCTGCACGCAGTGGCTGCCGTATTCTTCCTTGGTCATGCCTTTAGGGCCGCGGAAGTGGTACGGGAACGGGATGAACTGCGCACGCTCGCCGAAGTGGCCGTAGCGACGACGGTAGCGGTAGCTGGAGGTGATCGACGACGCGCCGAGGGTGCGGCCGTGGTAGCCGCCTTCGAAGGCGAACATCAGGCTCTTGCCGTTGGTAGCGTTACGCACCACTTTCAGGGAGTCTTCGATGGACTGCGAACCGCCGACGTTGAAGTGGACGCGACCGTCGAGGCCGAACTTCTTCTTGGCGTCGACCGCGATCATTTCCGACAGCTCGATCTTGCCTTTGTGCAGGTACTGGCTGGCGATTTGCGGCAGGGTGTCGATCTGCTGTTTCAGCGCATTGTTCAAGCGCGGGTTGGCATAGCCGAAGTTGACCGCCGAGTACCACATTTGCAGGTCGAGGTAGGCCTGATCTTCGGTGTCCCACACGTAGGAGCCTTCGCAACGGCTGAAAATGCGCGGTGGCTCGATGTAGTGAACGGTGTCGCCGTAAGAGCAGTATTTGGCTTCTTTATCCAGAAGAATCTGGTCTTCGGCGCTCGCGATGCGGATATCAGACATGGTGGAAGAGTTCCTGATTTTCAATAGAGAGGTCAGTAGTGGCAAAGGTCGTGGCGTTGGCGGCGATGCCCTGTGGCAGCTTGGCCAGCAATGCGCTCACTTCGGCGAAGGTGTCGAAGCGCGCATGGGGAATGTTGTTGGCCTCGCAGTACCGGGCAAGGCTGCCCTTGGCGAAAACGAAGTCGGCGGTGGAGGCCACGCACATGTCGGACTTGCCGTCACCGATCACCAGCACGCGCTTGTTGCGCGGGGTGGATTTGCACTTGCAGTTGCCGGAAGCGGCGCGGCAGGCATCGCTGGCATACGGGAAGTCGATGCGCCAGCTGTTCTGGTCGACCTGGCGCAGGCGGTTGGCGAGGATCGGCAGCAAGCTCACGTAGTTGCGCGACAGAATCCGCGCGATGCCTTGCTCGATGCCGTCGCTGACCACTTCGATGGAGGCCCCCAGGCCGATGACGTGATCGACGAAATCGGGGAAGTCCGGGTCGATCTCGACGCTGTCGAAATACGCCAGCAGCTCACTTGGGGTGGCCTTGATCAGCGCGAGTTGGCGGCTCAGGCATTCGCGGGAACCGATATGCCCATCCAGCCATTCCTGCTCGATGGTTTCCCACTCGGGGCCGGCGAAGCGTTGGAGGACGTTGTCGATGACATCGGTGGGGGTAATGGTCCCGTCGAAGTCACACACGATATGCCAGTGGATCATCTGCGTTTACCTTGAGGAGGAGCGCGCTCTGTGCGCTTGCAGAAGGTGTAGAGCAGGGACTGTGCCAACTGGCCAGCACCCAATGGCGCTGGGGGTTTGCGCGGATGTCAGACGGTTTTGTGTCGAAGGAGCTACAATTTTTGTAGCTTGCTACAAACAAGATGAGTGCTTGCGCCAAGGCTGCGCTTTGCGCGTTCATGCGCGCATATTCAATCAAGGAACAGTGACCATGTTCAGGATCACCTCCGCTGTATTCGCCGGATTTCTGGGGCTGTGGAGCGTTTCACAAGCCGCGCAGGCCGACGGCATCACCGGTGAAGCAGGCGCGGGTATCAGCTACCAGCCCAAGGAACCCACCGGCACCCGCTATGAAACCGCGGCCGTTCCATACCTCGACCTGGACTGGGGCGACGTGAGCCTGAGCACCGATGACGGCCTGTCCTGGAGCGCCTTGAAAACCAACGGTTTCAGCGCCGGCCCGTACATCAACTACCTGTCGCGCCGCACGTCCAACGGCGCCTTGTCGGGGCTGCGCGAAGTGTCGAGCATGGCCGAAGTCGGTGGGTTCGTGGAATACGCGCCGGCCGACTTCTGGCGCGTCTACGCCCAACTGGGTCGCGCCGTGGGCGGCGCCCAGGGTCAGGGCGGCGTGCTCGGCAAGGTCGGCGGCGAGTTGGGCTATCCGCTGGTCGGTGGGATCATCGGCAGCAGCGACCTGATGGCGCATTTTGCCGACCGACGCCAGACCAACACGTTTTTCGGCGTGAGCGATAGCGAAGCCGCCGCCTCGGGTTTCCGTCCCTACAACGCCAGCGGCGGCTTCCAGAACGTGACGTTCACCCAGAGCTTCGAGTTTCCCCTGGCGACGAAATGGTCGCTGTTGACCAGTGCCAGCTGGGTCCGCCTGGTGGGTTCGGCGGCGAACAGCAGCATCGTCAAGCAGGCCGGCGAAGTGAACCAGAGCCAGGTGCAGACGGCGATCAGCTACAAGTTCGACTGATGCACATCGATAAAAATGTGGGAGGGGGCTTGCCCCCGATAGCGCAGGGTCAGCCAATACATACGGGACTGATCTACCGCTATCGGGGGCAAGCCCCCTCCCACATGGAGCCAGTATTTCATCGCGATACTTTCAGTTTTCCTCGCCTTCGGCCAACAACCCGATCCCGACGATAATCACCCCAACGCCCACCCAGTGCAGCAGGCTGATATGTTCCCCCAGCCCCAGCCACGAACCGAGCAACACCACCACAAACACCAGCGAACTCAGCGGAAACGCCAGCGACAGGCTGCTGCGCCGCAGGATCAGCATCCACACGAAAAACGCGCCGATGTAACTGGCGATCGCCGCCAGAATCCCTGGGTTGCGCGCCACTTCGGACAACCACTGCCAGTTGAAATCCATCTGCCCCAGTTGGTCCCCGGCGACCTTGGTAAACAGCTGCCCGGCGCTCTCGGTGCAAATCAGCAACGCCCACAGCACCACGGTGCCAAGGCGTTCGTGCAACCAGCCCTGATCGATATTTTGCGTACTCATGCCTGACCCCCTGCAATCGCGACTAACATCACGCCGAAGGTAATCACCAGCGTGCCCATCCAGCGCCGGCGGCTGACGGTTTCCCCCAGCACCAGCTTGCCCGCCAGCACCACCCCGCAATAAGCCAGCGCCGCCGCCGGAAACAACAGGCTCAACGGCGCGCGGGACAAGGCTTCAAGCCAGACGAAAAACTCGATGGCGTAGGCCCCGAGCCCCGCCCACAACAACGGCGCATTGAACACCTGGCCCCAGAACGCGTTCAGGCGAAAGCCGCCCTCCAACTCCGGCAAACGGTCCAGGCCCATCTTGAAAAACAACTGGCCGACCACATCGAGCACGATGGAAAAGGCCACCAGCAACACCACGGTCAAAGTCACGGGAACAGCTCCTCAAACAGGTTGATCAGGGCTTCGTTGGTCGCGGCATTGCGCTGCAGGTCCTCGGCGCTCCAGCGCTCGGCCGGCGGCTGGTCGGACTTGGCCTCCCAACGCTTGAAGGCGTTACTGAACACGGGCTTGGCGAACTCGCCGCACACATCGATGCCGATGATCCGTTTGCGCGCCGCCAGGGCCCGCAGGGCCTGGAGCAGATGGCTCAGGCGCATGCCGCCCTGGTCCCAGTTGGTGGCCGCGTCTTCGCTGGCCAGCACGTCTTTGTCGATGGTGATCCAGATGGCTTCGGTGGGCAGGCTGCTGATCATTTGCTCAAGGAATGCGGCCCAGTCCAGCTCCGCCAGGTTGCGCCAGTACAGGTAGTTTTCCTGCTGCTGGTGGCCGGCGCCATCGCCGACCCGCCCCCAGACTTTCGACGGCGGGTGCTGCCATGGAAACAGCTGCAATTGCCCGCGCGTGAGGGCGCCGAGGTTGCCGCCGCGCAGCTGCGGGTTATGCAGGTCATCGCTGCATGGGCCGAGGGTGACGATGCGCTTGATCGCCGGCATCTTCAGCGCGCGGTTGACCCACGACCCGCAGTGGCGCTTGGGTGCAAAGCGGACCCAGTCGGGGTGGTTGTCGAAGTGGATCAGGCTGATCGGTTCTTTCAGGTCGGCCAGAAATGCCGGCGTCAGGTGGTGATAATCGCCGGAGCCGACAAACAGGATTTCCGGCCGCGCGTCCGTGGGCCGGGGCCGTGCCGCCAGGCGTTCGGTGAAGCGCTTCCAGGTTTTTTCGGTGGACCACAGACGCAGTTTCGGGCCCAGGTCCAGCAAGTCGAGACGGGTGGCATGACCACTGGCCAAACGCCGGGCAATCGGCGCCTGGCCCGTAAGGCTGTGGTCGAGGTCAAGAATATTCAAGGTAATGTTTCACCCCCAATGGCAGCGCCCAACCGGATTGCGGATGGGCTTTAGGGGGTCAATGCAAGGGACGGGCCAGGGACTCTCTTGAGGACAATGAGCCCCTCCCACATGGGACCTGCGTCAGGATCGGGATTCGCGGATGATCTGGCGAATCGCCCCGACAAACGTTTCGACCGACTGGCCACCGCTGACCGCGTACTGCCCGTTGAACACGATGGTCGGCACCGACGTCACGCCACGGGACACCCACAGTTGTTCCTGCTCGCGCACCTCGGCGACGTATTCATCGCTGGCGAGAATCGCCGCGGCGCGTTGCGGGTCCAGGCCGACGCTCTCGGCGATACGCACCAGCGTCGCGTGATCGGACGGGTCCTGGCCATCGCTGAAATAGGCTTTGAACAGCGCTTCCTTGAGGTTGTACTGCAAGCCTTCCAACCCGGCCCAATGCAGCAGGCGATGAGCATCGAAGGTGTTGTAGATGCGGCTCTGGCCATCGGTGCGGAACGCAAAGCCCAACTCGGCGCCCATGTCGCGGATGCGCGCACGGGTGGCCTGGGACTCTTCGGCGCTGGAGCCGTATTTCTCGGTGATGTGCTCGACGATGTTCTGGCCCTCGGCGGGCATGCCAGGGTTCAGTTCGAACGGCTGGAAGTGGATCTCGGCCTGCACCTCGCTGCCGAGTTGGTCGAGGGCTTCGGTCAGGCCGCGCAGGCCGATGACGCACCAGGGGCAGGACACATCGCTGACGAAATCGATTTTCAGGGCAGTACTCATGGTAGGCAACCTCGCTGGCATTAATGCGCCGCAAAAGCTGCACGATACACCAATGTCACAACACCTTCGCCGAGACCGGCGGCTCGATCTGCGCCCAATGGACGGCGTCTTCGCGATGGGCTTGCAGGTACGGCAGCACCGCCGCCAGCAACGGCGCCTTGAACGCTTCCTGGAAACGATGGGCCAGGCCCGGAATCAGCTTCAACTGGCTCCCCTGGATATGCGCGGCCAGGTGTACGCCGTGCATTACCGGCAACAACGGGTCGGCGGTGCCATGCACCACCAGGGTCGGCACGCGCAATTGGTTGAGCAACGGCACGCGGCTCGGTTCGGCGAGGATCGCCATGATCTGGCGTTTCACGCCCTCGGGGTTGAACGCACGGTCGTAGGACAGCGCCGCCTGATGCAGCAACACCTGGCGGTCATCCTTGACATACGGGCTGCCCAGCGCGGCCAGCAAATCGGCCTGTTGCTCCAGGGCCACTGCGCGATTGGGTGCGCTGCGCCGCGACAACAATTGCACCAGCGCCGCGTTCGGCGCCGGCAGGCCTTCGGCGCCGGAGCTGGTCATGATCAGCGTCAGGCTTTCCACCCGCTGCGGTGCCATCGCGGCCAGGTGCTGGGCAATCATGCCGCCCATGCTCGCCCCGAGGACATGGAATTGCCGGACCTGCAACGCATCCATCAAGCCCAGGGCGTCATCGGCCATGTCGGTCAGCGTGTACGGTGCCGCCACGGGCAGGCCGAGTTTGTAGCGCAACACTTCAAACGTCAGGTTGGCGCTGGCCGGAGCCTGGCGCCAGGTGGACAGGCCGACATCGCGATTGTCGTAGCGGATCACCCGAAAACCTTGCTGGCACAGGGCGACGACAACCTCGTCAGGCCAGTGGATCAGTTGCCCGCCCAGGCCCATCACCAGCAACAAGGCCGGATCGGACGCACGACCGATGCTCTGGTAGGCGATGCTCACCTGAGCCAGATCGACCGTTTGGGTCGGGACATTGACATCACATCGAGACGCCGCAAAAGACGGCAGGCCGAACAGTAGAGCGGCCAGTAACAGCAACACGCGCATGAAAAACACCGAAACACAGAACCCCAGTAGAGCGCGAGTCTGATGAAGTTTGTTCAAGCGCGCTGCCACAGTTGCGTGACAGTTTAATGAATGTCGCTCAACGGTCGACTCACTAACTATCTATCCCTGCGCGCCTCGTTCTCCACCTTTAAATAGGGCTCCGACCGGTAAAGCACCGTTCTGCCCCTATTTTTCGAGTGCCGTCACATGACCGATACATCCAACCCGCTCTCCCCCCTTGCCGTGCGCGATTTTCCGCCGTTTTCCCACGCGCAGGTTCGCCCCGTGAACGAAAGCCTGCTGCTGGAAGCCACGGCCCGCTGGCACGCCAGCCGCGAACAGATGCTCCGGCTCAGCACCGATGCGCCCAGTGTCCACGCCTCGCTCAACGCGTTCATCAACGAGCAACTGGACCTGGACGGCGACAGCGTGCAGTTGCACTTTGCCGCCTCCGATGAAAGACCGGCGCGCTCCATCACACTGACCCAGGCCAGTGCCTTCGTTCATCAATTTCCCGCCTACGCCGCGCTTTACCAACATTGCCGGGTGATCGGCCTGCCGGAAGGCAAAACCCAGTACGCAGCGCAGCCGTTCGAGCTGGTTAAACCCTTTACCCAGCTCAACGTGGAACAGGCCCTGCGAACCGCGTGGGTCCGCTACTGGTGGTTCACGCGCGCGCCTGGCACTGCGGTCTCGCGTCGCGATCACGCGGTTGCGCAGTACAGCAGCCATCTCCAAGCCGCCGCGCAGTTGGCCTGCGCCTCGGGGGCGATCACGGCCGATCAATTGAAACCGTTGCTCACCGTCCTCGACCCGCCAAGCGGCGCGTTGCAGCTCGACGGTCAGAAGATCTACGCCGAGCAACTGCTGCTCAAACGCACCGGGTTGGCCGATGCCGAGATACCCGGTGCGCTGGTCATTACCCTGGATGCCGAGGTCGTCCTCCAGCTGTTGTACCTGCCCTCTGAAGAACCGGCGCTGAACCTGTTCAACAGCCGCGTCGGCATGGAGCAGTGGTTGCTCGATCACCCCACGCTGTTCCCTGGCGTGACGGCCATCACGCGAGACAACCTGATCGACTACCGCGAGGTCGACGAGCCCTTGCAAGCCGGCGTGACGCACCTGTTGGAACATCGCCTCAAAGAAAAGCAGGCCAGCTTGAAATACCCCCACGGCCGCGACCTCGCCGAACATGGACACAGAGCGCTGGAAGCAGCCGATCAGGTTGACCGGCAACAGCGCACCCAGGGGGTTTTCGCCTTGCCGCCGGCATCCGCGCTCGCTCCCGCCGAGAACGACGCGCCCGTCGACAGCGCGCCCATAGTCTTCGCCGGACTGACCGCCGACCTGCCCCTGACCCAGCGCCGCCACGCGCTGTCGCGGCAACAACAGCCGCTCTTCGATACGGTGCAAGCGCCTGCCATATTGCCGCCGCCGAGCGATGAGCAACAGGCCACGTTGCGCAGCCAACTCAACCGCTTGCACGAGGCGCAACAGCAAGCCCACGAAGCGGCCAGCGCGCTGTGGAATCAACCCCAGAACCAGCTATTGGAGCTGTCCCAACAGGCCAACCCCGACTATCACCGCTTGCTCCAGGCACGGCTGAACGGGCTGCTTGCCGAAGCCAGCCTGCAGCGCCAACTCAACCAGATCAGCCAGGCCGGGTACGCCATGCTCCTGGCCGCGCTTGACCCGCTCAACGCGCCAGACCCCGAACTCAAAGTGTCGGTGGCGACCTTGACGCTGTCGATCCGCGAGCGCAGCAACGACGCAATCAACACCCAGCGCAAAGAACTGGACGGCGTGCTGCTGATCACCCTGGAAGCGGCGCTGCTCGATGCGTCAACGCCTCAGGACCTGTTGTTGTACTGGCCGGGCAGCCAGGGCGGGCTGCAGCACTTCGCTTCGCGCCAGGCGCTTGAACAGTGGCTCGGCGTAACGCCCTCGGACGCGTCGTCGCTGGAACTGGCCCTGCTCAATCAGACCCCGTTCGAGTACAGCCTCACCGTGCAACTCGACGACTGGGTCGCCCAGATCGAAGCGATGCTTCGCCGCGCCCCGGACGACACCGAGCGCCAAGCCCGGGAGCTGCAACCCATGCGCGTGCAAGCGATCCAGGAACTGGGCGTATCGACCAACACCGCGCGCGAACTGGCCTATGCGCAGCTTCTGGAGCAGCAGCAGAGCGGCGCACTGGCGGCGCAACTGCCGGTCTGGCTCGGCCAGGTTTCAGCGGCCGACAGGGCCGAACTCAAGGCCCTGCTGGAGCGCTACATCGTGGCGTTGCAACGCGCCGATGAAGTATTGAACCTGAAGCTGCCGCTGATCAGCAGTTTTTGCACAAAACGCCTGCACGCAAGGCTGTCCCGGGACTTCTCGCTCAAACAACCGTTCAGCGTTCAGCTCGACGTTCCCGAATCGGTCACGCATCAACAGCATTTCGTCGGAGCCCCTGGCGCGCCGGGCACTCCGACCAAGACGGTGCAGGTCCCCAGCGCCACCCGGGTCAAAATGAGCCTGGATGAGCTGGCGCTGAGCAACATCGATACGCCGATCGCCGAGCGCTTGACGTTCATGAAGGTCGAGGTCAGCAGCCAGGACGCCACGGAAGGCCAGGCACTCACCGCCGGGCTCAGCGCCAACTACCTGCGCAAGCTGGTGCCGGAACTGGACCTGGCCCAAGCGTATGAAGACCTGATCGTCGAGGCTTACCAAGGCTCGGATCGCGAAACGGACTTCAGCCGTGACTATCGCCTCGAATGCTTGCTCGAACCTCAGCGCCTGATGCTTACGCTCCAGGGGCGCCTGGCGTTCCTGCAAAAGCACATCACGGCCACCGAACTGAACACCTTCAACATCGCCGTGAATGCCAGCACGGCCGAAGCCTGGCGCGCCGATGGCAATGACATTGAGTTGCTCCCCGCCCACCTCAGTGTCGGCGGGCCAGACACCCAGGACGGCTCAAGCACGTTGTCCGGCGTCACCTTCATCCGTCAGAAAAACTCCGGGCTCACCCTGCTCTATCTGCCCGAGAGCCCGGACGGCCACTACCTGCGCAGCTACGCCAACCTTGAAGCCGCGCGGCTGGCGCTGTACCGCCTGTGCCTGAGCAGCACGATGGTCAATTACCTGGCCGGCCGCGCCTTGCTGGGCAACGTGGCCAACCACGTCAGCCGGATCAATCAAGCGGTGCTCCGGCATTTCGACGCGCTGATCGGCGTCGGCCGCCCCTGGCCCGTCACCACGTCGCTGGCCGGCCATTTGCTCAACGCGCAAATGGGCCGCGTCAAGGAGGCCCACCGCGCCAGTTCCCGTTCCAACAGCGACCTGTACCTGGAACGCTATGCCATCAAAGGCGTGCAGGCCTTCAGCTATATCAAGATGGCGCTCGGCGTGGTCCCCGTGGTGGGTACGGTGATCGGCCTTTACGACGGCTGGGTCAGCGCCAATGACGCGGTAGATGCATTTCGACGCGGCGATCATGCCCAAGGCATGCACGACATCACCCAGGTCCTGCAATCAATGATCGACGCCGGCGTGGATGTGGCCGGCGGGGTGCTGATCACGCCCAATGCAGCGCGCACGCGCACGCTTGGGCGCCAGTTGCGCAATGCCTTCAAGGGCGGCCGCTACCTGCAACCGCCCATGAGCCGCAAGGCGCGCCGCATCGCCGAGCGCTTCAGCGGGTATGAGTACGACAAGGAGATCGCCCTGGCCCATCTGACCCCGGCGAGCCACGGTATTTATCGCAACATCTACCGCCATGCCGACGGCCACTTCATCGTGCGGCAGGGCAACGTCTATCAGGTCGAACTGCAGAACGGCCATTGGCGCTTGAGCGGCAACGCGCTGAAAACCTACAAACAACCGATTGCGCTGGATGACGCCGGCCAATGGGACACCCACTTCGGCGTCTACGGCACCGCGCAACCGGCGGGCCTGGCGGGCGGCGGCGGCGTGCTCGGGCACCTGGCGGACCCCCTCGAGCCG